>VNIU01000471.1_pt1 | contig 17573 bp, 19 predicted proteins | sample 7248601 | NCBI WGS metagenome assembly VNIU01 (sample SAMN12251564, study PRJNA551026) | human skin metagenome | isolation source: skin samples from healthy patients and patients infected with Netherton Syndrome | host: Homo sapiens | place: France:Paris
GGCTGAAGCTGTCCCCTAAGAAAGCGAGCCAACAATACGAAGTATTGTAAATAAAGAAGCCAGTAAATGAATTTATAAAAACTCATTTACTGGCTATTTTGCTAGGAATTATGTACTAGCCTCTTTTTATTTAAGTACTAATTATATTTCATTGTGTAATCGTAGTGATCCAAATTGAGATTTAATGTTTAAATACTCTTCTAGTTCATTTAATATTTGCATCATACTTGAACGTGATTTTAAAGATTGATGAGATTTAGGAAGTGGTAATTCGTCTAGTGATAAACGGATTTCATACAGTGAATGTAATCGTAAAGCAGTATAATCATTACTATTTACGTTATTACCAATTTCTGACATTAAATGAGATACATCAGTCAATAATGGGTCATCGACAGTGACTTGATTTAATAACGGTTTAATTCTACGCAATAATTCAAGTTGTTCTTGTCTCATATCAAAATAGTGATAATATGAATTTTCATTTCTAATAAAATGATTTTTAACATCTCTAAATGCGATAGATTTGGCCTTTCGAATGTCTAATTGAAGTTTTTCGAAAGATAAAGTAAAATCATTATTATAATTTGAGCAAGCTTCGCTATATGTCATAAAGATTTCTTTAAAGCCTTTTTCTATATCTTTCTTAAAAGAAACTAATGTTTTGTCTAAACTTGGCATAATTAAATTCATAATGAATGCGATTCCTAATCCAATAGTTAATAAGAGTAATTCATTAATGATTAAATGTAAATTAATCGTTGTTGCATTGAAAACATGTAATAATATAACACAACTAGTTACAACACCCTCTTGAACTTTCAACATAACAGTTATCGGAATAAATAATAATACAATCAATCCCAAAACAAGCGCATTCTGACCTAATAAGCTAAAAACCAATGAACCAAACAGTAGAATTAGTATACAAGATACAAATCTTGATACGATAGCTTGTACTGAGTGAACTTTAGTATGTTTAATACATAATACAATGAGGATAGCACTTGATGCATAATTATCAAGCCCTATCCATTTAGCTAAAATAACACCTAATGTGATACCTACTGCTGTTTTAAGCGTTCTAAATCCAATCTTATAAGGATTTAACTTTAACATTAGTAAATCCTCTTATCTTTCGTCGCAATATTTATCAAATAGGCCTTGTAACTGATTAATAACATCCATTACATCATGGCCTTCAATTTGATGACGTTCAATCATTTCAGTGATTTTACCATCTTTAATTAATGCAAATGATGGACTTGAAGGTGCATAACCCTCAAAATAGTCTCTAGCCTGTTGCGTAGCCTCTTTATCTTGTCCAGCAAATACTGTAACAAGTCTATCAGGTAGTTTATCATAGTGTAACGCATGTGATGCTGCTGGACGTGCAATTCCTCCCGCACATCCACAAACTGAATTAACCATTACTAATGAAGTTCCATTTTGTTGTAATACTTTGTCAACTTCATCTGCAGTTGTTAACTGTTCATATCCCGCATTTTCAATTTCATTACGAGCTTGTTCAACCACGCCATTCATATATAAATCAAAATTTAAATCCATTTAAATCACCTTTCAATCTTTTATTTATTCAATGCTATTCTACTAAATATAAGTGTTAGAGTTCAAATAGCTTGTCCAGGGAATATGATATATCATTTTAAACTAGTAAATACTTGTATTTTCTATTGTGAATTGTTCAATACGTTCTTTAACTTGAGACATGAAGCGCCCTGTTTGAACACCATCAAGTATTCTATGATCAATCGAAATACACAAATTAACCATGCTTCTAATTGCAATCATATCATCAATAACGACTGGTTTTTTTACAATAGATTCTACTTGTAAAATCGCTGCTTGTGGATGATTTATAATTCCCATTGATGAAACGGACCCAAATGTACCGGTATTATTAACAGTAAATGTTCCACCAGACATATCTTCTTGTGATAATTGTTTATTTCTTGCTTTAAGTGCTAGTTCATTTATCTCTCGAGCAATCCCTTTGATTGATTTTTCATCAGCGTGTTTAATAACAGGCACATATAATTTATCTTCATCTGCTACAGCAATTGAAATATTAATATCTTTATGAAGAATAATTTCTTCTCCATCCCAACTACTATTTAATAGTGGGTTTGATTTTAATGCTTCAGCAACAGCTTTTACAAAGAATGCAAAGAAAGTTAAATTATAACCTTCGTTCTCTTTGAACGAATTTTTATGATGATTTCTAGTTTTTACTAAGTTAGTTGCATCTACTTCAAGCATCATCCAACCATGAGGGATTTCAGTTACACTTGTCACCATGTTTTGAGCTATTGCTTTACGAACACCTTTGACTGGTATAGATTGACCAATCTGACTCTGAGTAGAATACACGTTGGATTTCGTATGTTCAAAATTAGATTGTGAATTGTTATTTATTTTCGGTTTCTGATGACTTGAATTAATATAATTTTCAATATCTTTTTTAGTCACACGTCCTTCGAAACCCGTGCCAGGAACTGATGATAAATCAATATCATTTTCAGATGCAATTTTAAAAACTACTGGTGAATATCGACCGTTATTAAGTAATGATGCTTGTGTATGTGCATTTGATTTAACAGAATGACTTACTTCTTTATCAGAAGTATTTTTTGAAGCTGATGCTGACGTTTCGACTGTTAAAGTATCATTACCATTTATATTTAAATCTGTTGAATCCTTAACGGTTTCAATATCGGTATTTTTAGTGTTGGTAGAATTATCTGTTTCAGAAGTTTCAATTTTACAAATAACATGATCTATTTGAACTGTTTCACCTTCTGAAACTAAAATTTCAGTGATAGTACCAGATACAGTTGAAGGTACTTCAGCAGTTACTTTATCAGTAATTACCTCACATAAGGGTTCATATTCATCAACATAGTCACCAACTGAAATAAGCCATTGCTCAATAGTACCTTCATGAACACTTTCGCCTAGTTTTGGCATTTTTATATCCATAACTTTTCCTCCTTAAAATTGTGCAAGTTCTCGCATTTTTTCTAAGATTTTATCAGGATTCATCATAACTTCATTTTCAAGATTAGGAGAAAATGGCATTGAAGGAACATCTGGTCCTGCTAATCTCATAATAGGTGCATCAAGTTCAAATAAACAGTTTTCAGCTATGATAGCAGAGACTTCTGACATGACACTGCCCTCAAGATTATCTTCAGTTATTAATAAAATCTTGCCATTCATTTTAGCACGTTCAATAATTGTTTCTTTATCTAGAGGATAAACAGTTCTCAAATCAACTATTTCAACACTAATACCATCTGCTGCTAAAATATCAGCAGCTTGCATACAATAATTTACACACAATCCATATGTAAATACAGTTATGTCCTTCCCTTCACGTTTTACATCAGCTTTTCCGAGAGGAACTGTATAATAATCTTCTGGCACTTCTTCTTTCAAGAAGCGATATGCTTTTTTATGTTCAAAGAATAATACTGGATCGTTTGACTCAATAGAGGATAATAATAATCCTTTAGCATCATAAGGGGATGAAGGTATGACAATAGTTAACCCCGGTGTAGACGCAAAGATGCTCTCGATACTTTGAGAATGATATAAACCACCATGTACCCCACCACCAAAGGGTGCTCTGATTGTGATAGGACATTGCCAGTCATTATTTGAACGATAGCGCATTTTAGCTGCTTCACTAATAATTTGATTAACTGCAGGAAGTATAAAATCTGCGAATTGAATTTCTGCAATTGGTCGTTTACCAATCATTGCTGCTCCAATAGCAGTTCCTACAATATTAGATTCAGCCAAAGGTGTATCTATTACTCTTTCAACACCATATTTGTCTTGAAGACCTCTAGTTGCACCAAAAACGCCACCTTTACGTCCTACATCTTCACCTAATATAAATACGTTATTATCATGTTCCATGGCTAGGTCTTGCGCTTGTTGTATTGCTTCAATATAACTCATTTTACTCATTGCCCATACCTCCTTCTGGATCATAAACAAATTGATATGTTTCTTCTACAGATGGATATGGCGCTTTTTCTGCATCTTTAGTGGCTTTATTAATAATTTCTTTATGCTCTTGCTCTATATTGTCTAACCATTCTTGATTAATAATCTCTTTTTCTAATAAATAATCTTTAAACTTAAGATTACAATCATAAGTTTTTAATGCTTCTCTTTCTTCTTTCGTACGATATGTATCATCATCATCTGAAGAATGTGGCGTCATACGATGTGTGATAGCTTCAATTAGAGTGGCACCCTCACCATTTAGTGCACGTTCTCTAGCTTCTTTCATAGCTTTATACATTGCTATCGGATCATCCCCATCTACTGTCTCACCATATATGCCATATCCTAAGGCTCTATCAGAAAGTTTTTCTGCAGCGTATTGTAAAGTATTAGGCACAGATATCGCATATTTATTATTGATGATGACACAAACAAATGGTAATTTATGAACGCCTGCAAAGTTTAAACCCTCATGAAAATCTCCTTGATTTGAACTTCCCTCTCCGACAGTTGCCGTAGCAATATTTGGTTTTTTATCCATTTTTAAAGCTAATGCAGCTCCAACTGAGTGTGGTATTTGTGTAGCAACTGGAGAACTTTGTGATAATATGCCCTTTTCACGATGACTAAAGTGGGAAGGCATTTGTTTTCCTCCGGAATTAATATCATCTTTTTTTCCAAATGAAGCTAGCATTGTATCATATGAGGAAATCCCCATAAAAGTAACAAATGCTAAATCTCTATAATATGGAGATGAAATATCTCCTTCTTTCATAGCGTAAGCCATTCCTATTTGAGTAGCCTCTTGTCCTTGTCCACTAACAACAAATGGAATTTTACCAGCGCGGTTTAATAACCATAATCGTTCATCTACTTTTCTACCTAAATCCATCCATTTATAGATTTCTTTAAGGTCTTCTTCTGAAAGTCCGACAGATTTATAATCAATCATCTTTTATGTTCCTCCTGTTAAACGTGTATTGCTCTATTTTCTACTTTCAATCCCAATTCCATAAGTACTTCTGATATAGAAGGATGTGCATGTGTTGTCAGACCTAACTCAATTGCTGAACCATTCATAAATTGCAATAATGAGGCTTCGTTGATTAATTCAGTAACCTGAGGGCCTATCATATTAATACCGATAATTTCATTAGTTTCATCATTAATTATCATTTCACAAAATCCTCTATCATTAGTAGTTTCCTCTATTACTGCTTTACCAATTGCATTAAAGCTTACTTTAAATGATTTGGTCTTAATGTTTTTGGCTTCGGCTGATTCTTTATTATAACCAATTGAAGCAACTTCTGGGTGTGTATATATGCATTTCGGCATCTTGTCATAATTTAGAGGTAGTCCATTGCCATTAAACATGTGTTCAACAGCAAGTATTGCCTCTTTAGAAGATACATGTGCTAATTGAAGCTTACCTATGCAATCACCTGCAGCATAAATATGCTTATCTTCGGTTTGTAAAAAGTCATTAACAAGTATATTACCATTATCATCAGTTTTAATTTTAGTATTATTTAATCCTATATCATCAGTATTAGGCTTGCGACCAATTGATACTAAAACTTTTTCAACTTCTATAGTTTTATCTTTATTTACTTGAATAGTTACAGAATTAGAGTTGACTTTAACTGCAGATTCATTTAATGCGCAATTTTCATAGAACGTTACTCCTCTTGCTATAAGTGATGTTTTTAGAAAATTTGCAATTTGAGCACTCTCATTAGGCAAGATTCGTTCACCAGCCTCTATCACACTAACATTTACACCTAAGTCAATTAATAAAGAAGCAAATTCAAGACCTATCACTCCACCGCCAATGATTGCTATGCTTGCAGGTAAATCAGTGAGTTGCAATATGTCATTACTAGATAGAACTGTATTGTGATTGAAAGGCAAGAATGGTAATTGAGTTGGTAGTGAACCTGTAGCTATCAGTACATTCTGATTAGGTAATAATTCAGATTCTACATTATCATATTCAACTGAAATGGTACCACTTTGAGGTGAGAAAATAGATGTCCCCATAATTCTACCTGTGCCATTAAATATATCTATGTGATTTTTCTGCATTAAACTTTCAATACCTTGATGCATTTGATTAACAATTTTGTCTTTACGTTTCATCATGGATTTTAAGTCAAATGAATATTGACCAACATTCACTCCGAAATGAACTGAATCTTTAACTGTTCTTAAAACTTCAGCAGATTTTAATAAAGCTTTTGTAGGAATACATCCTTTGTGAAGACAAGTGCCACCTAACAAAGATTTCTCTACTATAGCTACTTTATTACCTAATTGAGATGCTCGAATTGCCGCTACATAACCAGCGGTTCCTCCACCTAAGATGACTAGGTCATATTGATTTTCACTCATAATTTTACTCCTAACTTGCTTTGCGATTGGATTTAATAACGTTAATGTGTAAGTGACTTTAAATTTTAAATGCATTTAGTAACTTAATGAGTAGGTTACATATAAAATTAAAATATTCATTTTATAATGTTAATAATTATTTTACAGCAAAAATAATTATTAATAAATTCAATGAATTACTTACTACTTTTTCTTTGATTTTGGCTAATCATTTCTTTTGCATTTTCTCTAGTTAATTCAGTAACACTAGCACCAGAAATCATTCGTGCGATTTCATCAATTTTATCATCATTTTCTAATTCTTTAACTTGAGTTGTTGTGCGATCATCATTGGATGCTTTACTAATTAATAAATGATGATCACTCATAGATGCAACTTGTGGTAAGTGCGAAATACATATTACTTGAATATATTCAGCTATATCTCTCATTTTTTCAGCCATTTTTTGAGCAGCTTGTCCTGACACTCCTGAATCTACCTCATCAAATAAAATTGCAGTTTGTCCCCTTGATTGTACAAAAATACTTTTTAAAGCGAGCATAATACGAGATAGTTCACCGCCAGATGCAATTTTATTTAAACTTTTGAGTGGTTCACCTTTATTCGGACTGATTAAAAACTCTACAAATTCTATACCATCAATTGTTGGTTTATCTAATAATTGGAATGAGATTTCTAAATTAGCATCTTTCATTTGTAAATTTTGTATTTCAGAAACGATATGGTCTCTTAATGTTCGAGCTACTGTGCGACGCTCTTTAGATAACAATTTGCCTTTTGACATCACTTCATCATATAATTGACTAATTTCCTCACGTAATTGTGATGTACTTTCTTCATAATTTTCGATTTTGTCTATTTCATTTTGAAGCTTATCTTTGTAAGTAATTAATTCATTAATGTCTTTGCCATATTTCCTTTTAAGATTGTTTAATAAATTCATTCGAGATTCTAGCTCATTTAGCATTTGCTCATCAAATTCAGTGTTTGACATTTCATCATATAACTCGTGCTTAGCATCTTCAAGCGTGTAATAAAATTGATCAATATCCTCTTTTAATTTACTAAATTTATCAGGCAAAATATCATCTATGGATTGTAAATGATTACTTAATTCATATAGTCTATCTGTAATTGCATGCTCATCAGTCAAAGTGACATGCGCATTATTAAGCGCCATGCTTAGTTTTTCGGAATTTTGAATTCTACGTATATCGACTTCTAATTGCTCAATTTCGCCCTCTTTTAAAGAAGCTTCTTCTAATTCTTCATATTGAAATTTCATTAAATCCAAACGTTGAAGTAATGCTTGGTCGGCAGACTCTAATTCTTCTAATTCCTTTGTTTTACTTTTATACTGATTAAACACATTTTTATATTTTTCTTTAGTTGATAAATACTTGTCTTCTGCATAATCATCTAATAATTTTAAATGATACTTTTGTTTAAGAAGTGTCTGTGTTTCATGTTGACCATGAATATCTAATAGTTCTTGCATAACTTTTCGCAAATCTTGAAGCGTAACAATTTGATTATTCAACCTACAAATACTTTTACCAGTGCTAAATATTTCTCTTTTTACTAATAAGAAGTCCTCGTCGATCTCTATATCAAGGTTATGAAGTATATGAATAACATCTTTACTTTCATCTATATCAAATATGCCTTCAATAATCGCTTTCTTTTCACCATGTCGAACATAATCTGATGATGCACGCATTCCAATTAACTGGCCAATCGCATCTATGATGATTGATTTACCTGAACCCGTTTCACCACTTAGAACTGTTAATCCATCTGAAAAATGAATTTCTAATTCATCAATAATTGCAAATTGTTTTATTGATAAGGTTTGTAACATAAATTCATCGCATCCTTATAATAAATTGAAAATTCTTGTTTTAATTGTATTACTTGCGTCTTCATCTTTACAAATTAAAAGGCAAGTATCATCACCACATATAGTACCGAGAACTTCATCCCAATCGATTTGGTCTAAAATAGCGCCGATAGATTGAGCGTTACCAGGTAAGGTTTTTAACACAAGTAGATTACCTGTACCTTCTATATTTACAAATGAGTCCATGAGATAACGACCCAATTTTTCTAATGGATGGTATTTTCGATCATTAGGCAAGCTATATACATACTGACCTGATGGTGCAGGAACTTTGATTAATTGTAATTCTTTAATATCACGTGATACGGTAGCTTGCGTAACATTAAGGTCGTATTCATTAAGACGTTTTACTAGTTCGTCTTGAGTTTCTATTTGTTCGCTTGAGATAATTTCTCTAATCTTTATGTGTCTCACAGATTTTTTTGCCATTATGAACACTCCTAGTTTCGAATAATTATACAATGATTTTAACACATCATTTTTTTTACTACTACTATTGTTATTATGCATACGTAACTGATAACTCAATAATCGTAAATTGTTTTATTTAAATACTAATAGGTACAATTAGTTAATTTGTATTGTAAAAATGTATAAACAAATAAATAAATATGTAAATTAAAATTATGATATAAATGTATTGCCTCAATTTAAAATAGTGTACTAAAACACCCTTCAACGCCAGTTTTTAAACAGTAGCTTTGAAGGGTTAATACTAATGATAATTAATGATCACGTGTGTAGAAAAGCTCAACGATATCTAATAGAGGTTTAATATCATAGTGTGAAGAAAGTTGTTCTATTGATTTTATGGCAGCATCTTTATGGAAATTTAATTTATCTTCAGCTCCATCTTTACCTAATAAAGAAACATACGTACTTTTGTGATTTTCGATGTCACTACCAACTTTTTTTCCTAATTTAGATTCATCACCATATACGTCGAGCAAATCATCTTTAATTTGGAACATCAAACCCATATGATTACTAAAATCTTCAAGAGCTTGTGATGTAGACTTATCTACTTTAGCAATATCAGCTGCACTTAATACTGCGAATTGAAGTAATGCTCCTGTTTTAGCTTTATGTATCTGTTCAAGCGTATCCAAATCAACAGGTTTATCTTCACTTTGCATGTCTAATGTTTGTCCTCCGACCATGCCTAAGTGACCACTATTATGCGCTAATCTGGAAAGTATTTTAACTTTAACGTCAGATTCTAATAATTCATCATCAGCAATGATTTCAAATGCCTTAGTTAGTAGTGCATCACCAGCTAATATTGCTTTCCATTCACCATAGACTTTGTGATTGGTAAGTTTACCACGACGGTAATCATCATTATCCATCGCAGGAAGATCATCATGAATTAAAGAATACGTGTGAATCATTTCCAATGCCAATGCAGTTTTTTTACCTTTTTTATAATCTTGATTTAATACATCTAATGTTAAAAATACAAGAAGTGGTCTTATTCTTTTACCACCCGCATTGAGAGAATATTGCATACTTTCTTCTAGATTCGTATTTAGTGGTGAAGTTTCGATTACACCGTCAAGAGCGCTATTAATTTGATTAATTAATTCATTCATTGACTTCTTTGCCATTTTCTTCATCCTCTGCTTCATCTTTAATAAGTTGATTGACTTTCTTTTCAGCATCTTTAAGTGTTGCATCACATGTTTCTGAAAGTTTCATACCACGTTGATATAACTCTAATGATTCTTCTAATGATACAGTCTCATTATCTAACTTTTGAACGATATTTTCTAATTCTTGCATCATTTCTTCAAAACTTTGTTGATCTTTACTCATGTTCACACCTAACCTTTTTAACGATGGCATCTACGTTACCATCTTTCATTGCTAATGTAATTTCATCATCTTTACTTAAATCCTGTGTACTTGTAATGACTTTATCATCTTTATTAATAATAGAATAGCCTCTCAACATAGTATTAGTAGGACTTAAATTATTTAATAGTTCAACTTTATTTTTGAGCTCTAATTTATTATTATGAATGTTTTTCATTGTTAGATTTGATAAACGATTTTTAACATTCATTAGTTGCCTTTTATTTTGTAATATAGTTTGATTTAATGTTTTTACATTAAAATTCTGATGAAGAACTTTTAATTGATATTTTTTATTCTCAATTTTGGATAATAATAATTGAGTTAGTTGTCTTTCTAAGTCATCTTTGCGTTGTATCTGTTGATCGTATAATAATGAGGGTTGTTTAAACTTATAATAAGATGCTAAATGATCTAGTTGTTTATATTGTTTTTCAAGATACTGTTTAATATACCTTGATAATGAAAATTGGTATTGCTTAATTTGTTGCATCAATTCATACTGATCTGGAGTCGCCATAACTGCAGCTTGTGTTGGTGTTGCTGCTCTGACATCTGCTACGAAATCACTGAGAGTAAAATCGGTTTCATGTCCAACAGCTGAAATAATGGGTGTTTGACACTCAAAAATCGCTTTAACAACATCTTCTTCATTAAAGTTCCATAAATCTTCTATAGATCCACCACCACGGCCTACAATAATAGTATCAACGCCAAGTGAATCAGCATATTTAATATTTTTTATAATATCCTCTTTGGCTTGTGTACCTTGTACTAAAGTACTTATTTGGATTTTTTCGGCCAAAGGATATCTACTATTTATTGTAGATTGAATATCTCTAATTGCGGCACCAGTACTAGCAGTTAAGATTGCGATTTTTTTAGGGAATCGAGGAATAGGCTTTTTATGTTCATTATTAAAAAAGCCTTCTTTTTTTAATTTTTGCTTTAATTGTTCTAACTTTTGATACAAGTTCCCTATACCATCTAATTCCATTTTATTCACATAAATTTGATAATTTCCACGTCGTTCATATACTGAAACACGTGCTTCTAAAAGGACTTCATCACCTTCTTTTGGCTCAAAAGTAAGCTGGTTCGCATTACCTTTAAACATCATTGCACTTATCACACTATCCTTATCTTTAACGTTGAAATAAAGATGTCCACTTGAATGTTTTTTAAAGTTAGAAAGCTCACCTTTTAGTAAGATAGATTGCAAATGTGGGTCCTGATCAAATTTATATTTAATATATTTCGTTAAAGTTGTAACGCTTAAGTATTCAGACATTGTCATCACTCAAATTAATTATTTTATGTTACTCAACACACCATTTATAAATTTATAATGCTCATCGTCGCTAAATTGCTTTGCTAATTCTACAGCTTCATTAATGATTACTTTTGGTGGTGTATCACTATGCAATAATTCAAATGTAGCCATTCGTAATATTATTCGGTCTGTTTTTAATAAACGTTGAAGTGACCAATCTTTAAGATGTGGCTTAATAGTATCATCTAGAACTGGCTCATGATCTTTAACACCTGTTACTAACCAATGTATAAAATCAAAGTCTAATTCAGGCTCATCATCTTTTATGAAATTAATGGCTTCATTGATTGTTAATTCTGTGTCTTTCATTTCTAACTGAAACAAAGTTTGAAATGCTTGCATTCTTGATTCTTTACGACTCATAAATAACTCCTTGTTAAATGTAATCTATATATTATTCGACAGTAATATGCATGATGTGAACGTTAATTTCTTTTGGCTCAATAGCAGTCATTGTTTTAATTGAGTTGAAAATAGATGTTTGAATTTTACTTGCAAATTTTGAAATATTTATACCGTGCTTAATAGAGCAATATACATCAATTTGAATGCCATCTTCTTTAACATCAATTTTTAAATTTCTATTGAGGTTTTTACGACTTATTTTTTCAATGTTACTATTTTTCAATTCTGAAAAATGTCCAGTTACCCCTTCTACCTCTGAAACAGCTATACTTGCAACTACAGAAATAACTTCAGGTGCAATTTCAATTTTACCTAAGTTTGAATTTGAATAATCTGCTACTTTAACCATTTGGTTTAACCTCCTACTCCTCGTCATCCATAATATTATATTGTTCTAAGAAGTTAGTATTAAAAGATCCACTTCTAAATATATCATTATTCATAAGTTTTAAATGGAAAGGAATTGTTGTATCGATTCCTAAAATTAAATACTCACTTAATGCTCTAAGACCAGTCATAATTGCTTCATCACGCGTTGGTTCATGAACAATGAGTTTAGCTACCATAGAATCATAATATGGAGGAATTGTATAATTTGTATAACAAGCTGATTCAATTCTTACACCATATCCGCCTGGAGCTAGGTATTGTGTGATTTTACCAGGAGATGGCATGAAGTTCTTATATGGATTTTCAGCATTTATACGGTATTCTATTGCATGACCATTGATAGTAATATCTTCTTGAGTGTATGGGAGTGCTTCACCCATCGCAACTTTTAGTTGTAATTTTACTAAATCAATGCCAGTAACCATTTCAGTGACAGGATGTTCAACTTGAATACGTGTATTCATTTCCATAAAATAAAATTGATTATCATTTAAATCATATATAAATTCAATAGTACCTGCATTTTCATAATTAACTGCTTTTGCAGCTCTTATAGCTGCATTACCCATCTCTTCACGTTGTTCATCAGATAAAATAGGAGATGGAGATTCTTCGACTAACTTTTGCATGCGTCTTTGAATCGTACAATCTCTTTCTCCGAGATGAATGACATTTCCATGTTGATCTCCAATAATTTGAATTTCAATGTGACGGAAGTTCTCAATAAATTTTTCAAGGTAAAGACCGCCATTACCAAAAGCAGTTTCTGCTTCTTGTTGAGTCATACGATAGCCATTCTCAAGCTCTTTCTCTGTTCTAGCCACTCGTATACCTTTTCCACCACCACCTGCAGTAGCTTTAATAATTACTGGATATCCAATTTCTTTAGCAATTTGTTTTGCATCCGAAATGGTTGTAACTAGCCCATCACTACCTGGAACAACTGGGACATTAGCTGCAATCATTTCTGCTTTTGCAATGTCTTTGATGCCCATTTTTTGGATAGACTCATAGCTAGGACCGATAAATTTCAATTGGCATGCTTCACACAGCTCTGCAAAATCACCATTCTCAGCTAAAAAGCCATAACCTGGATGAATACCATCACAACCAGTTGAAGTCGCAATTGATAATATATTTGGAATGTTCAAATAAGAATCTTTAGACTGAGTTGGACCAACGCAATATGCTTCATCAGCAATTTGAGTATGTAACGCGTCTTTGTCTCCCTCAGAATAAATGGCAACAGTTTGTATGCCTAAATCATGACAAGCTCTAATGATTCTAACCGCAATTTCTCCACGATTAGCGATTAAGATTTTTTTCATTATTTCACCTTAAATAACGGTTGGCCATACTCTACCATTTGTCCGTCTTCTACTAATATTTCAACTATTTCTCCAGAAACTTCAGCTTGTATTTCATTAAATAATTTCATTGCTTCTAAGATGCACACTGTAGATTCATTGGTAACTTTATCTCCGACTTGAACATATGCATCTTCTTCTGGAGATGGCGATTTATAAAATGTACCCACCATAGGTGCATTGATTGTTTGATATGATGAATCATCTTTATCGATTTGATCATTATTTTGTGGAACAGGTGATTCTGTTGCACTTTGATTTGGTGTTGCCATCGTTGATGTTGCTGGTGCTAATGGTGCTTGTTGTGTATATTGTGGTGTGATTATTTCTGTCTCTTTCTGTTTTTTTAGGTTGACTACACTACCTTTGTTATCTTCAATATTAATTTCAGTTAAACTTGATTGATCAAGAATTTCGATTAATTCTTTTATTTCTTTAAAATTCATAAGTTACTGACTCCTCGAATTAGTTTTCATCTACCAATCTATTTTACTTGACTGAACTTGCCAATTCAAGCATGTGTCATTTTAGGGAATTACATCTTACTATTTAATGCTTATTATTATTGATAAATGGACTTTTGTAATTTATATAAAATAATGATTTAGATATTAAAAAAAGTCTTTCCAATTAGTAATTAGAAAGACTTTAGCTACTGTTAACTAAGCTCTTGAGATATAGCTTCCGTCGCTAGTGTTGATAACTAATACATCACCTTCATTAACGAATAAAGGTACATTTAAAGTATAACCTGTTTCAACTGTAGCTGATTTAGTTGCTCCAGTGGCAGTATCACCTTTGATACCTGGCTCAGTTTCAGTAACTTCTAATTCAACAGTTTTAGGTAGTTCAACTCCGATTGTTTCACCTTCATATGATTGGATTTGAACTTCCATGTTAGCTTTTAAATATTTTAATTCATCTTTTAAATAATCAGCTGATAATTCAGTTTGATCAAACGTCTCATTATCCATGAATACATGATTATCTCCATCAGCATATAAATATTGCATACGACGATTTTCAATCATTGCTTGTTCAACTTTTTCCCCAGCTCTAAATGTCTTCTCTTGAATTGCACCTGTTCTTAAATTACGTAATTTAGAACGAACAAATGCAGAACCTTTTCCTGGTTTTACATGTTGGAAATCAATAACTTTCCAAATTCCATTATCTACAGAAATTGTCAAGCCTGTTTTAAAATCATTTACTGAAATCATTCAGTCTCCTCCTCAATTATATGCGCTTACTATAAAATAATAAGGTCTTTTGTGCATTTAGTAAAGACATCACAACCATTTTCTGTAATTAAAATATCATCTTCAATTCTAACGCCACCAAGTCCATCTACATAAATACCAGGTTCTATTGTGACACAGTTGTTCTTTTCTAATTTGCCAGTACTACTTTTTGATAGTAATGGCCCTTCATGAATATCTAAACCAATACCATGTCCGAGAGAATGACCAAATTCTTTACCATAACCATGCGATTTAATATAATCACGTGCTAGTGCATCAGCTTCTTTTACGGTCATGCCTGACTTGATTTCATTGATTGCTTTTAATTGTGATGATAAAACAATGTTATATATTTCTTTTAATTTAGGATCTGGCTCACCGATTGCAAATGTACGGGTAATGTCTGAACAATAACCTTTATAATATGCACCAAAATCAAGTGTAATCATATCTCCTTTTTCGATAATCTTATCACTTGCCACACCATGAGGTAAGGCACCTCTATGACCTGATGCTACTATTGTATCGAATGATGGACCATCTGCACCTAATTCTAGCATTTTACTTTCAAGTAATGCTTTAATTTTTCTTTCACTCATACCCGCTTTAACTACAGTTAAAATATATTCATAAGTTTTATCGACAATGTCAGCTGCTTGTTGAATTAACTTAATTTCACCGCTATCTTTAACTTTTCTAATTTGATCAATCGTATCAGAAATACTAATTAAAGTAATCATACCTTTATTCAATTCTACGTACGTATCATAACTGATTTGATGTCCCTCAAAACCAATGTTTATTAGATTTTCTTTTTCAAGAAGTTCTTTTATTCCAGGGATTAAGCCATTTTTACAGTTAATAATTTCAAAGCCTTTTGCTTGATTTGTGGCTTGTTTAATATATCTGAAATCAGTAACGAGATAATTTTTTTTAGGTGTTATGATTAAAGCACCACTCGTACCGGTAAATCCTGAAAGGTATCGTCTATTGTAATCAGATAAGACGATAACGGCATCCAAACGTTTATGATTTAATATGTTATGTACTTGTTCTAATTTATTCATATCTTTCACTCCTATGCTAACGTTTGTACATTTTAATTTTATACATTAAAATGATAGCATAATTAATAACGATAATAATAGTTTTTGGTTTAGGGAGAAGACAATGAAAAAGTTAATATTAGTACTTGGAACATCTTGTTTGCTAGCTGGTTGTGGAAGTCAAAATTTGGGGCCTTTAGAAGATAAAACTACTCAATTGCGAGACGATAATCACCAACTAAAATTAGATATACAGCAACTTAATCAAGATATAAGTAACCAAAAATCTAAAATTGCTGGATTAAAACAAGATAAAGAAAACAGTAAACAAACATCTTCAAATAAGTTAAAAATTAAAAATTTAAAAGCATCATCTGATTATTATGACAGTATAGCGAAAACAATTGGAGATTATAAAAAAATAGAGACTGATGTAAATAAAAATAAAGGTAAAAAGGATATTCAAAATAAACTTGATACCATATCCAATGATATTGATAAAGCTTATACAAATTATAAAAGTTCTGTAGAGAGCGACTCTAAATCAGATGATAATAAACAAAAGTTTAAAGAAATTCGTAAGTTCAATAAAGACTTATCTAGTGCGTTAGATAAAATTAAAAACGGTTATCAATCTAAAGACAATAAACAAATTAAAAAAGGTCAACAGGAATTAACAACTGTAAGTTCAAATATAAGTTAATAGGAGTTTTAAGATGCGTAACATCTTCTTTTACATCATCATAGTCATAGCAGCATTTGGCTTAATTATGAATTTAGATGTATTTCTATTTTCGATTGTTAAAACTTTAATTAGTTTTGTAGTCATTGCTTTAATTATTTACTTCATTTATTATTTCTTATTTCTAACCGAAGATCAAAGAAATTATAAAAAAGCTGTACGTAAATATAAAAGAAAGAATAGAAGACATTAATATAATTAAACCCTTGAGATGATAATGATTATTAAACATCTCAAGGGTTTAATTATTTGCGATACATCCATTCATCAGAACGATATTTATGTTCTAGTTCTTTTATTTCTTTATGTTGTAAATCATTGAGTTGAAGTGGTTTTAATTCTATATTTAATCCAGTTTTAAATCCTTTTTCAAAAGCAACTTTCATTTCCTCTATTGTGATATGAGTATCTGAAATATCATTGATAGCTACTGCTTTTTCAACAAAAGCCTCTTTCATTTTCGCTTTGAGCCGATTATTTTTAAAGATAAACATGTCAAATAGTTCATTGATATCTATATCTTGTAGTATTGAACCGTGTTGTAAGATTACCCCTTTTTGTCGTGTCTGAGCACTACCTGCTATTTTTCTACCTTCTACAACAAGTTCATACCAACTTGGTGCATCAAAACATACTGAACTTCTAGGTTGTTTTAGTTTTTCTCTCTCCTCTTTAGAACGAGGAACAGCGAAATAGGTTTCAAAACCTAAATTTTTAAATCCTTCTAATAATCCTTGTGAAATAACTTTATAAGCTTCTGTAACTGTTGTAGGCATATTTGGATGTGATTCCGGCACAATCACACTGTAGGTCAATTCTTTATCGTGTAACACTCCTCTGCCACCTGTTTGACGTCTTACTA
>VNIU01000272.1_pt3 | contig 17559 bp, 10 predicted proteins | sample 7248601 | NCBI WGS metagenome assembly VNIU01 (sample SAMN12251564, study PRJNA551026) | human skin metagenome | isolation source: skin samples from healthy patients and patients infected with Netherton Syndrome | host: Homo sapiens | place: France:Paris
GAAATAAATTTTGTGGTTTTTGATAAAAATAAGTTAGCTTTACATAAATAATTTTATTATAATAAAAAATAATTATACAAAATAAAAGTAACCCACCATACCATGACTAAACACCGAGAGGATTTACATTTTATGAAGAAAATAATAATACTCATCACAGTATTTTCACTATTTTTAGGCGCATGTAACACCGACAATTCTACAGATCATAAAAATGATAAAGCAGAAAATCCGACTAAAAAAGATAAAAATAACAAAGCATCCAATAAAGACGAGTCAATGACTAAAAATAAGGATGATAAGCACACACAAACAACATTAGAGAAAAAAATAGATGTGAAAGATTTAAGCGATAAAACTAGAATAGCGCTAGCATTTTTTGCGGATAAAAAAGGAGAATACTTAATAACTAAAGAAGAGATTCTCTCAGGAAAATATTATGCCGAACCACCTTTTAATAAAATTGAAAAATTAGAAAATATTTCCATAAGAAAGAGTGAATTAGTATTTAAAAATGCACCTCAGGGTATGAAATTTTTTAAAGTTGAACCGCCAAAAGGAAATTTTGCTTCAATAGTAGGAATTAATGACGAAAAGTTATTTATTGGAGGCACTCAAGGAGGAATTGAATATTTTGATCAATTAGCATCGCATAGCAAGATGTATAATTTAAGTGAAATTTATGATCAATACAAAAATAATCCTGAATTATATGCTGTTGAAAACAAAATTCAGTTTACTAATAATTATGTTGGTTCAAGCTCTTATTGATAAAAATATCCACCTATACCCACGTTTAATTTCAGTAAATCAGATTATTAAAAAGTAACCCACCACACCATGACTAAACACCGAGAGGATTTACATTTTAATGAAGAAAATATTAATACTCATCACAGCACTTTCACTATTTTTAGGCGCATGTGACACAGACAATTTCATAAACCATAAAAAAAACAAAGCAGAAACTTCTATTAAAAAAGATAAAGACAACAAAACATCCAACAAAGAAGCTTTATCAAAAAATACTAATACTGATATCAAAGCTAAAGATAAAGTGGAGAATTTATCAGAAAAGATGAAATTAGCACTTATCTTTTGCGCTGATGATAAAGGGAAATACACATTAACTAAAAATAATATTTTGATAGGTTCTTTTAGAAATGATAAAGATGAATATCGAAAGATAGGACAATTTGTATTAGTTAACTATCCAGAATTCACCAACGCGCCTAAAGGTATGAAGTTTTATTCAATATACCCTAGTAATCACGAAGCCCAAGCAATAGTTGGTATTAGTGACAAAAAGATTATCCTAAGTGGATCTCAAATTCGTATCAAAGATTATCAACAGTTATTAGAGCATGGCAAAGAGTATAGTACCCAAAAGGTCTATGACAAAGTTAAAAATAATAGGGCCCTTCCAGAACTTGCGAATAAGATGCATGTAAGCAATCAATTACCTATTTCAAATGATGAATGGAAATATAATGGATTATCACCGAGAGAATTGTATGAACGTGGTGGAGTCATGGCTCATGGAAGTAGCCAAGTATATAAATTTATTTCTGAACTTGAAGGCGGTTCATTAGATAATGATAAATATCTATGGGATGTTGTTCATTGGCTAAAAGATGGAAACTGGAAAGTTAATTGTCGTAATAAAGATGGCGAAATTGTAGCTACTTATACAACTGTTAATGGCAAAGTAGCTAAGTTTGATGAAAATGGTAAAAGAATTAAATAATATAAGCTAAACTGGTTCTCAATATTAATAGAGAACCAGTTTTTATGTGTTGACCAAATAACAGTTAGGTATTCTAACTCAACTTTTAAGAATAATGATTCACTGTCCTATTTATTTTTGTTACATTATTCAATGGATATTTTTAGCATTCAACATTAAAAAGTTTGTTCACTTCATACACCATGCTCACTTCATAAGCTTCTTAGCAACGATGTTAACTCAATTTACAAATCCAAAAGCTATCAAGAAAATACTTTTTTAAAAATCAAATTAAACTGAAAATCAAAATATAAACTTAAATAGTTTGCTAGGCTAACCAAAAGTGATACAGTTTTTAATGGACTTATTTTTGAAAGGGGTAAGATGTCATGGCGAGTAATGAAATGACAACCGCCAAACGTAACACCATTGTGTTAGTGATGCTTATTAGCGCATTTGTGGCAATGTTAAACCAAACGATCTTAAATACTGCATTGCCCGCAATTATAAAAGGATTGAACATTACAGAAACAACTGCACAATGGTTGATCACAGGCTTTATGCTAGTGAACGGAATCATGATACCACTCACAGCATTTTTAATGGATAAATATACGACACGTAAACTTTATATCTTTTCTATGGCAGCGTTCCTCATTGGTTCAATTATAGCTGCTTTATCTCCAGGATTTGAAATCCTAATGGTTGCTCGTATTATACAAGCAATCGGTGCTGGAATATTACTTCCACTAATGCAATTTACAGTGTTTACACTATTCCCTGTAGAAAAACGCGGATTCGCAATGGGTCTCACAGGTATAGTGGCGCAAACAGCACCAGCGATTGGGCCAACACTTACAGGATTACTTATCGATTTCTTTAGTTGGAGAATGCCATTCTACATCGTTGCAGCAATCGCACTTATCGCATTCGCAATTGGGTTCTTCTTTGTTGAGAATAACGGTCAAACTAAAGAAACAGTACTCGATAAAATATCAGTCGTTTATTCAACATTTGGTTTCGGCTTAATTCTATTCGCATTTAGTAGTGTAAGTACATTTGGAATCGCATCGATCCCAGTCATCACTACATTTATTCTAGGTTTAATCGTGATTGCAATTTTTACATTCCGTCAATTAAAAATCGACCATCCATTATTAAACTTAAGCGTATTTAAAAGCAAAGTATTTACATTATCTGCTATAGCTTCAATGCTTGTCTTTATAGGTATTGTTGGACCTGCTCTACTTATTCCTATGTACGTTCAAACTGGATTAGGTCTCTCAGCATTACTTTCAGGTTTAGTGATACTACCAGGTGCAGTGTTCAATGCATTTATTTCAGTTTATACTGGTAAGATTTTTGATAAATATGGCATCAAGGTACTTGTTATTCCTGGATTTACAGTATTAATCATAATGACGATATTACATGCATTCTTAACTACAGAAACGCCATTCTGGTATGTTGTAGTGATTTACGCAATACGTATGATTTCTGTAGGTTTACTTATTATGCCACTTAATACAGTAGGTCTTAATGCGCTTAAACCAGAAGAAATTTCACACGGAACAGCAATTATGAACTCTCTACGTATCATTGCAGGTGCGATGGGAACTGCTATCAGTATTACAATATTATCAATTGTAGCTAAGAATTATACGGCTACGCATCATACGATGTCTAAAGTGAAATTAGCACGAGAATCAACAGTTCAAGGTGTCGATGCAGCATTTATCTTCACCACAGTATTAATTGTGATTGGCTTTATACTTGCGTTATTTATTAAAGAGAATCGCAACGCCAAAGATACAGATTCTTCCTCTGAAAAATAAAACTCACAATTAAATAGCACAAAGAAAGATGGTCATTTCCTAGGTAATAGGAAATGACCATCTTTCTTTTTATATATGTAATTAAGCATCTTTTTGTCGTGCGCGTTCTTCTCTATATCTTTGACGTCTTTGTTCTTCTTTCGAAAGGTGATTTGGGTATTTCTCAGGGTGTTTATAACCATCGATGGCACCTAAAAACATGCCTTTAACAAAACTTGTAATCCCTTTACCAATACCGAAAACAAATCGAATCATACCATAAATCGCAAAAATCCATAGCAATATATAGCCCATGTTGAAACTCCTTTTTTATTTTACAATAACATAAAAAGACAATTTCGATGAAATTTATAAAAAACTTTGCTGGTATATTTTTTAGTACATAAAATATTGTAGTTACTAGTCTAAAAAAAATTTAGGGGTAAGACTGCGCACCGTATGCATTAATTCCATTCTTATCATGCTTTTTTAAAAATTTCCTTAAGTGATATTCACGTTTTTTATAGAAAGTTAAAATGCAGTTGCCTATTGTATAAAATGTTACATCACACTATGATGTTGTTAATAGTTTTAAATAAAAAAAGAGATAGAAAAAAATTACATGTCGATATTTAATTAATTTAATGTAATATAAATATAACTAATACATTATTTGATATTTTAATAAAGTGAAGGGAGTTATACATATGATTAAAGATCAAGTAGCTATTATTACTGGCTCAGCGAGTGGTATTGGTTTAGAAATTGCTAAATCCTTCATTGAACAAGGCGCCAAAGTTGTCTTCTCAGACATTAATGAAGAAGGCCTTAATAACGTCTTCCACCAATTTCAGCGACAAGGCTATGACTGTCGGGCTATCAAAGCGGACGTCTCTAATGAGGAAGATGTGAAGCATCTTATCTCTGAGACGAGACATCAATATGGTCGTATAGATATTGTTATTAATAATGCTGGTTTACAGAATGTAGCTAATATAGAAGACTTTCCAACTGAAAAGTTTAAACAGATGATTGATATCATGCTTGTTGGTACCTTTTTAATGACAAAGCATGTTCTTCCTATTATGAAGGCGCAACACTATGGCAGAATCTTAAATATGTCATCTATTAATGGTGTCATCGGTTTCGCAGGAAAATCAGCTTATAATAGCGCTAAACATGGAATTATTGGTTTAACAAAAGTAACAGCTTTAGAAACAGCTGAGGACGGTATCACAGTGAATGCGATTTGTCCTGGATATATCGACACACCACTTGTTAGAGGACAAATGGAAGACTTAGCACAAATGCGAAATGTAGACGTAGCGCAAGTGATGGATGAGGTGTTGTTCCCATTAATTCCTCAAAAACGATTGATCGATATTCAAGAAATTGCTGATTATGCCATATTTTTAGCAAGTAAATCGACGAAAAGTGTGACAGGACAAGCTATTATTATAGATGGTGGTTATACAGTCCAGTAATAGTATGACCTCTTAATTAAAAATAAAATACTGTTAAGCTAAGAAAAGTATCTACAATTTAATACTTATCAAGCTTAAGGGGGAGAAAAGATAGAATGAGAAAAATGAGCATCACCTTAAAAGTAAGATTAATATGTAGTTTCTTTGAGAATTTAATTGTTATGGCATTTTTGCCTTTTATAGCTTTATACCTAACGGATATGGTCAATCAGGCCTTTTCAGGTATATTTCTTTTTATTTTAGTTTTAATCAATTTTCCAATTTCGATGATTTCGGGGCATATTATTGAGCGTTATCCTAAAAAACGCACAATGCTTATATATCAAATTATTGAGTGTATAAGTTTGCTTGCAATGGCATTTTCAGTCTCTAATCAGACATTGCTTATCATCATATTTTGCATAGCTTATACGGTTTTTAGTATTTCGTCTGGTATGATTGCACCGCTTATTGAAACGATGATCATGGACGCGATTACACCAGAAGTTGAACATTACATATATAAAGTAAGTTATTGGCTTACTAACGTAGCCGTTGCTTGCGGTGCATTTTTAGGAGGAGCCATGTATCACGCGAATAAATCGGCGTTGTTTTTGATCGCTTTTGTGATTTTCGTACTAGTATTCGTGGCTTTATATATTTGGATTCCTAATGATAACGCCAAACCGTTGAAGAAAGAGGGACAAACTTTTGATAATGTATTAAGTTTGAAAGGCTTTTTACGTAATTATCAGCTTGTGCTAAAAGATAAATTATTTATGTATTTAATTATCGGCTCAAGTATTCTTTTAATGGGTGAATTATCCACGTCTTCATATGTTTCAATTAGACTTAAAAAGGAATTCGAAACTTTATCAATGTTTCATGTCTCAATTGATGGAGTTAAAATGTATTCAATTTTAATTATGACTAATACGCTAGTTGTAATAGCTTTAACGTATTTTGTATCTAAATATATCTTGAAAATGAATAATCAAAAAGCGTTATTCGTAGGTCTCATCATGTATGTAGTAGGTTATTCAGGCATTACCTATTTAAATGATTTTACTTTACTTATCATAGTTATGGTTATAGCCACGTTAGGTGAGATGATTTACTCTCCGATTACTGAAGAACATAGATATAAGATGATTCCTGCACATAAGAGAGGCACATATTCTGCAATACGTGCATTAAGTTTTAACTTTGCGCAATTAATTGCAAGACTGGGTATTATTTTAGGCGTATTGATGAACGTCCTAGGTATGACGATTTATATGGCGCTGATTCTCACTTTAGGAAGTATATTGCTCTATCGTGCGGTGTACCAATTTAATTTAAAGGCTAATAATGAAAATCAGTAATTGTGAATTTTATAACCTACTAAATTGCTCGTGATTAAAAATAAAATATATTTATTAAGATTTTGTAAAAAATTCACTTTAGTAATTGTTTTCAAACCTTTGAATGTACTAATATATAGCTTATCTAGAGAATATATGTAAGTTATTTGTTAGTGAGTATTATAAAGTATGAGTACGAAAGAAGGACTTGAATGACTATTGAAACATTGCATTTTCAACACTATTTTTATCAAAAATATTTACAATCAACTTCAACTACAAAGAGGGTGACGTACTGGGTTCGATTAGATCAAGATATCGAGCGTCATCGATTGATGTATGCACTGCTAGATGTAGTACAACATCAGCCGCAGTTGAGGGCGACATTCAAGCATTGTAACGACCAATTGCGCATCAATGTGCGAGAATTTTTCCCATTTATACAGATCAAAGAAGTGAATCAATGTTCTAAAAAAGTTGATATCACGACTTACCTCAACCAAGAGTTGAATTCCTACTATTTCAATCAATTACCTCTATTTAATTTTACAATTTATCAATTTTTAGATGAAACGTTCTTACTTTTAGATTTCCATTCCATGATTTTTAATGATAGCCAGTTAGATGATTTCTTTAAACAACTAAATATCGCGTATAGCTATGGTCTATTTCATGAACATACTGTATCGGATTTTTATCACATGATTAAAGAAATGAATGTAGCGACTGATGCTTCAAATGAGGACAATCAACAGCATTTAAATCACTTTGAAATGGCTCATGCCGATCAAGATTGTGAATCATACATGCCTATAAAACGAAATTCAGAACAACCACAAGTTGAACATACAAGTGTAGATCTTGAATCATTTGATATGACTCGTCTAGTTACAAGCACTTATTTAGCAAACTACTTTTTGAGTCAGTCTAATCAAGTGACGTTGGGAATTCATTTTCCAATGGAATATGACAAAACTGACGATATGATGTTACTTAACACACTTGTAGCACCACTGAGTTTAAATATAGACACTACGCTTTCTGCAGACGTAATTATGAATGAATGGAAATTAGCGATAGATGATTTGAAAGCCAACGGGACAGGTTTCTTAAGTGAACCTAATGCAAGTGATATGGAATTCGAAACAATCATACATGCAACGCAATTTAACGAATACTTTGAGTTAAATCACACCGAACATAAAGTTCATCGATTGCATAGTGATAGTTCTTTATTAGCTGACATAGAAATATATCCACGTCCTCACCAAGGCTTTGATATTGTATACAATACAAATGCCTATGATGAGCTAACGATTCAAACATTAGTTAGTTTAATTAGAAGTATTAATATGCAATTAACACATAATCCTTCAAAGATAATTAAAGATATAGAATTATGTAATGAAAATGATTTTGAAATCTATCAAAACATCAACCATTCAACAAGTTCATCACATTATCAAACGGTAATGGAACGTTTTGAATATCAAGTAGAACAGTATCCAAATCAAATAGCATTGCAATATGAACAACAATCCATGACATATGCGGAATTGAACCACCATGTGAATCGCTTGGCACAATATTTGCGACACACTTATCATGTACAGCCCAATGATATTATCGCGCTCTTGGCAGAACGAAGTATCGAAATGGTTATAGGCATGTTAGGTATTTTAAAGGCAGGCGCTGGATACTTACCGATTGATCCAGATTATCCTGAAGATAGAACAACATTTATTATTGAAGATGCACAGCCTAAAGCAATCGTGACATATCAAGCGACTTTACAATCTGACATTCCTCAAATTGAACTAGACACATTTGATTGGAATGGCGACGAAGCGGAAACTGACAACCCAAGTCATATCAACACTGATGAGGATACTGCATACATCATTTATACTTCAGGTACAACAGGTAAGCCTAAAGGGACAGTGGTTCCTCATAGAGGGATTGATCGTTTAGTTCATGAACCTAATTATGTTGAATTAAATGATCAAACGGTCATTTTATTATCGGGAACTGTAGCGTTTGATGCTGCCACATTTGAAATTTATGGTGCGCTATTAAACGGTGGATGTTTAGTGTTAACGTCGAAAGATACTTTACTTAACCCTGTTCAATTAGGTCAAACAATTGTGAATCAACAAGTCAACATGATGTGGTTAACGTCATCCCTTTTCAATCAAATTGCAAGTGAACGTATCGAGGCGCTAGAACCCTTAACGTATCTATTAATTGGTGGTGAGGTGCTAAATGCGAAATGGGTGAATCTATTAAACTCACGTCAACGCCATCCTCAAATCATTAACGGTTATGGTCCAACAGAGAATACGACATTCACGACGACTTATGCGATACCTGATGAAATGCCAAATCGAATTCCTATTGGTCAACCAATTAATGGAACAACGGTTTACGTGATGCAAGGCGAGCACTTATGTGGTGTAGGTGTGCCTGGGGAATTATGCATAGGAGGCGCAGGTCTGGCGAAGGGATATTTAAATCAACCAGAGCTCACTGCTGAAAGGTTTATCACCTCTCCCTTTGAAAATGAGTGCCTATACCGCAGTGGGGATTTAGTACGTCTTCAAGAAGACGGTCATATTGATTATCTCAGTCGTATCGATAAGCAAGTTAAAATTCGTGGCTTTAGAATTGAACTATCAGAAATTGAAAAAGCAATTGAAGCGATTAGAGATATTAATAAAGCAGTCGTTATTGTGCGTGAAGAGGAACAAGACAAACAAATTGTGGCATATTATGAAGCGCAACAATCTCAATCGACGAGTCACTTGAAAGAAGTGTTAAGTGAAACATTGCCACAATATATGATTCCAGTTCATTTCATGAAAATAGATAAAATACCTATCACTATCAATGGTAAATTAGACAAGCGAGCTTTACCGGATATTGATAGAGTTGATTTATCAAACTATGTGGCACCGCGTAATGAGGGTGAACGCATTATATGTCAAATCTTTGAAGATATCTTACATGTCGACCAAGTAGGTATTAAAGATAATTTCTTTGAACTTGGTGGGCACTCATTGCGTGCAACGTTAGTTGTAAATCGTATAGAATCTCAACTTAAGAAACGTTTAAAAGTCGGAGATATTATGAAATTACCGACTGTTGAACAATTAAGTCAACACATTATGGAAATGCAAAATGAAGACTATGAAGTCATACCTAAAGCGCAAAGAGCTGAGCAATACGAATTAAGTGCTGTTCAAAAAAGTATGTACTTATTGTGGAGTGTCAATCCTGAAGACACTGTTTATAATATTCCGTTCTTATGGCGATTGTCTTCTGAATTAAACGTAGAGCAATTGAAGCGAGCGTTGAACCAACTTATTGCACGTCACGAAATTTTAAGAACACAATATATAGTTGATGGCAATGAAGTGAAACAAAGAGTAGCAGACAATGTTGCAGCTGATTTTAAAGAAGTGACGACACGACTTACAGATGAACAACAAATTATTCAGGCCTTTATGCAACCGTTTAATTTAGAGCAACCTAGTCAAATGCGTGTAAGATATATCCATGGTCCACATGAGGATTATCTGTTTATGGATACGCATCACAGTATCAATGACGGTATGAGTAATACGATTTTATTAGCAGATTTAAATGCTTTATATCAAGAAAAATCACTTCCTAATCTATCACTGCAATATAAAGATTATAGTGAATGGATGGCTCATCGAGATTTATCTATTCAACGTCGCTATTGGTTACAACAATTTGAAGATGGTGTTCCTGTATTAAATATGCCAACAGATTATCCAAGACCTAGTATTAAGACGACACATGGTCAAATGTTGACGTTCCATTTTGATAAGAACTTAAAATCACAGTTGCAAAATTATGTGGAGAAACATCAAATGACTGATTTCATGTTCTTTGCAAGTGCAATAATGGTATTGCTTCATAAATATACACGCCAAGATGACATTGTCATAGGGAGCGTTATAAGTGCCCGCACTCATCGTGACACTGAAAATATGCTTGGTATGTTTGCGAATACACTACTTTACCGTGGCCATCCAACGAACGATAAAACATGGGAACAATTGATGTCTGAAGTGAAAGAAACAAGTCTTGGTGCGTATGAACATCAAGAGTATCCATTTGAAAGCCTTGTTAACGATTTGATGGATGAACGAGATGCTTCGCGTAATCCGTTATTCGACGTAATGCTTGTATTACAAAATAACGAAACAAACCATGCTAACTTTGGACATAGTCAACTGACGCACATTCCACCTCAAACGACAACAGCTAAATTTGACTTGTCGTTTATCATTGAGGAAGATCGAGACGACTATGTGGTTAATATTGAATATAATACAGATTTATATGCGGAAGAGACGATTCATAATCTTGCTTACCAGCTTGAAAATATCATCCAACATGTGACATCTACTCAAGCTTTAAAAATTCAAGATATTCAAGAATCTCCGGATATGCTGGAATGGGTTGAAACAAATGTTAATCATCATACCCTATATTTCCCGGAAAATAATTCCCTACAGCAATTATTCAATCATGTAGTTAATGAGAAGAAAGATGAGATTGCACTGAAAATGAACGGGCAGTCAATGACGTATGATGAATTAAATCATTATGCAAATCGTATAGCCAATGAGCTTATGAAAAATGGAGTGACATATGGAGAGCGAATTGCATTATTAATAGATAGAAGCTTTGAAATGATTGCGAGTATGATTGCATCATGGAAGATAGGTGCGTCGTATGTTCCAATTGATATCACGCATCCTGATAAACGTATTGAGTTAATGATTGAAGATGCTCAAGTGTCAGCCATTTTAACTTATGGTAAGGAGTTTGATTCTAACCTATTAACGATTGCATTAGAGTCTATTGATAAAGAGTCGCCCGTTGAAAAGTCATTTTCAGAATATGAGGGTAGTCTAGAAGATGAACTTTATAGCATTTACACATCTGGAACAACTGGCATGCCTAAAGGTGTGGCCGTAAGACAACGTAATGTCTTAAACTTGGTAAATGCTTGGACAGAGAGACTTGAACTATCGGAAGATGAAACGTTTATTCAATATGCAAATTACGTCTTCGATGCATCTGCGATGGATATCTATTGCAGTCTGTTAAATGGTTATACACTTGTGATTGCAAACAATGAAGAACGTACTGATACAGAGCAGCTACAACGACTGATTGAAAGAGAACGTATTACGGTTGCATCTATACCACTTCAAGTTTGTAACGTAATGGAAGATTTCTATATACCTAAGTTAATTACTGGTGGTGCAACAAGTACTCCAACGTTTGTGCGTCATATTTCAGAGCATTGCGATACGTACTTTAATGCGTATGGACCTTCTGAATCCACAGTGATTGCTTCAAACTGGTCATACACTAAAGGTGAGCCTATTCCATCAACAATACCTATAGGACAACCTTTAGCTAACATTCAAGTATACATTTTATCGGGTATGCAATTGTGTGGTGTAGGTGTTTCAGGAGAATTGTGTATCGCAGGTGAAAGTTTAACGGCTGGTTATTTGAATCGACCTGAACTTACTGCTGAATCTTTCATAGATAATCCATTTGGTGAAGGCAAATTATATCGCAGTGGTGACCTTGCAAGATATACACATGATGGTCAAATTGAATTTATGGGGCGAATAGATAATCAAGTTAAAGTCAATGGTTACCGTATCGAACTTGGAGAAATCGAAAACATTATCAATTTAGTAGAGGGCGTTTCTGATAGTGTAGTTATCGTTGATCAACAAGGAGAACATGAAGTTCTACATGCCTATTATGTAGGCGATAAAGACATTAAGTCAGACATCGTAAGACAGTTAAATCAATACTTACCTAAGTACATGATTCCAAAAACTGTCACAGCAATTGATGTTATTCCGTTAACACGTAATGATAAAGTAGATGAATCAAAATTACCTCGTCCACAAATTCAAAGAAATGGATATGTAGAACCTAGAAATGATATGGAACGCCAATTCGCTTCAATATTTGCTGACGTGTTAGAGCTTCCGACGATAGGCATAGACGATGACTTCTTCGAAATAGGTGGTACGTCACTAGATGCGATGGTTGCGGTATCTAAGCTTAAATCTCATGATATAAATCTCACTATGCAAGATATATATCAATATAAATCAATAAGACATTTGGCAGAAGTCTTTGAAGGCGGAAAAGAGCTAGTGGAAGTTGAACTTCCAGATCACTTGTCTCAACTTCAAGCATTAGTCAAACGTCGTTACCAATTGAATGTAAGTAATGAGACTCAAAACTCGCTTGGAAGAGTTCTCCTTACTGGAGGTACTGGTTTCTTAGGTGCATATCTAATTAATGAGTTACAAGACCAAGCTACTAAAGTGACATGCTTAGTAAGAGGTCAAGATATCAAAGATGCACGTGCTAAAGTTGAAGCGAATTTACTTAGCTACTTCGAGGCAGATAAAGTTGAAGAACTCATGGATAAGGTAGAGGTAGTTCTAGGAGACTTAGCAAACTTAGATGCATTTAACGTTGAAGATACAATTGATACAATCATTCATGCTGGGGCGCGTACAGATCATTTCGGAGATGATGAAAACTTTATTCACGTAAACGTACAGAGTACCGAAGCTTTATTAGCTCTAGCACATCAACATCAAGCGAAATTTATATACATTTCGACAATTAGTGTTGGAGCAGTCTTTGATGTCCACACCGAGGATAAGGCTTTTTCTGAAAAAGATGTTTATAAACAACAATTATTTACGTCACCTTATACAAAAAGTAAATTCTATAGTGAAATCAAAGTTTTAGAAGCGGTTAATGATGGTTTAGATGCTCAAATTATGAGACTAGGGAATTTAACAAGTGCTTATTCTGGTGCGCTAAACATGACAAATCTTACGACAAACCGTTTTTCAATCATGATGCATGAATTATTAAAAATATCATCTATTGGAGAATATTTCGGTAAAACATCTGTAGACTTATCATTTATTGATATTACCGCACGTCATGTTGTGAAGATTGCTGCATCCCAAGCGCAATCAATTATTTATCATATTTATTCTCCTCATACGAGAACTATGCAAAGCGTATTAGAGAATGCAAAACAAACTCAGATGAATATCATTAGTGACGAGGAATTTGAACAAATGTTACTTAATAATGGTATGCATGAGGTTATCGGTTTAAGTAGTGGAGATACAACCCAAGTTCCCGCACAAATCGAATCTGAGATGACCCAACATGTTATAGCACAGTTAGGTGACGGATGGCCTCATGTCAATTCTCAATGGTTACGTGCTTGGAGAGATTTACTCATTGAAAAATTTAAAGAATCTGAGGAACATGAATGACACTATTTTTAACGAAAATAAATGATGACATAACAAATATTGAACATCGTTTATTTCAATCATATCGACAATTAAAGAAACCTGAACGTTCAAAATATCGTTTTAAAAAAGATCGTGTCATGCATCAAATAGGAGATATGTTGGTTCAGTACTGTATCGAGCAATGTTATGGTCTGAACATAAATCAGTGGAAGTATCATGTTACAAAGAATGGTAAGATTGAGATTCAAAGTAGGAAACATATTAATGTGAACCTTTCATACAGTTTTCCGTATATTGTATGCGCCATTGATCAACATCCAGTAGGCGTCGATATTGAAGAACTTAAAGATTTGAATTATTTAAACTTGGCTACACAATTTTCCGTAAATGAATTTAATCAAGTACGACAATTAAAAGATTTTTATACAATTTGGACGAAAAAAGAAAGTTATACGAAATTGATAGGAGAAGGGTTACTCAAAGGCTTAGATGTTTATGACGTAACACAGCCCTTATACTATCAAGATGACAAGGTGTTCTTTCAAGTATATATATGCCAAGATAGAATGATTCATTTGTGTTCAAATCATAGCCGTAAACATGAGATAGTTAAAAAATCACTAGATTGTTTATTTTAATCACTAGTAATTGAAAAGTCATCCATACTTCTTTATTCAACTTAATACTTATACAATAACGTGCAGCTGTACGTCTAAATTATAAATCATAGAATTTTATCAAAGACACTTTCTATTTGAGGTAATAGGAAGTGTCTTTTTGTATGTCTTTAACAAGATGTAAAAGTAACTTCATGCTAGCTTAATGTTCGTATTTTATGATAAGGGTGCCTTTAGGTGTTTGTAAGGTACTTTCAATAGAAAGGAGTATGAAGATGATAAAAGCATGGTTGAGTAAAATATTTGAGTTAATTCCACGCGCTATCGTAAATATTTTCGTTTAAAGCAAGCTTCTAAACTAAAAACTAAAACTGAGGTGCTAAAAAATGAAAAACAGAAAGAACTCTTACAGTATTCGTAAATTAAGTGTTGGTGCGTCTTCAATCATTGTCGCATCGATGTTATTTATTGGGGGCGGCGCTGCACACGCGGCAGAACAGGATGTACAAGGGAATTCTGAAAGTCATACAGCACAATCACACGGGGCAGATAATGAAAATTTAAGTGAGCCACAAACGAATGATCAAAGAGATAGCCAAACAGTAGAAACTAAGAATGATACTTCATCAGCTATACATAAAGATGAAACACAAAACCAAGCGCAAACAAACACTGCGAACCATCTATCAAACAATGATAATCAATCTAATGAAGACCTAACGACAGATCAATCTACTTCGGAACAGACAGATAAAAATCAATCAAAAGGACAACCAGTTGATAATCAAACTACAGAAGATAAACAATCAAAACAAGATATTAATCAATCTAATTTACAAAAGCAATCATCTGAAAATAATGATGGACAAGAAAGTAAAACTCAACAAGATACAGTAAATAAGCAGGAAAGTGCAGCTGAAACGACACCTGCAAAAGAAAATCAAGATAATAAACAGCAAAATTTAGATGAAAATGCTAATACAACAACACAAGAGTCAAGTTCAGAAGTAGCAAAGGTTCGAAATAATGAGGAAACTTCAAAATCTGAAGATACTCAATCAGATAATGAAAAAGAGCAAACAACATCTGAGGACTTAAAAGATCAAGCATCTTCATATGAAAATACATCAGAGTCTTCTCAAAATAATAAAGCTGATGAAACAACACCTAATAACGACAAAGATAAAACAAATAAAACTCAACCAGAGCAACGTAATCATAAAGTATCATCTTCAACTCAAAATAAAGAATTAAATCGTGAAACAACACAGCAATCTAAAGATAATGAACAACAAAGCGATGTTGCAGAAAAAGAAGCTCCAGTAGAAGCTTTAAATAATGATCAACAGTCAAATTCATCTCAAAAAGATGCAAAAGATAAACAACTTAAAGTAAATGATTTAAAGAATGATAAAGCGACAGACCATCCTTCACCTAGTGACAAAGATGATCAATCTAAAAAAGGATTAAATACGTTAACACGCAATGCGATTGCTACACCTAAAAAGAAATCAGCACAACAAGCTGAAACAAAAGTTAAAAAGCAAGGCGATAAATCCTTCCCACAAATTCAATATAAAAACCATGATCCAATCATACTTGTTCATGGCTTCAACGGATATACTGCAGATAATGGTCCAGTACTAGGTCATAACTACTGGGGCGGTAAACGAATTAAACTTACACAAGAGTTAAGAGCTAAAGGTTACAACGTTAGTGAAGCGAGCGTGAGTGCATTCGGCAGTAACTATGATAGAGCCGTGGAATTATATTACTATATTAAAGGCGGTACAGTTGATTACGGTGCTGCACATGCTGCTAAATACGGTCATGATCGTTATGGTAAAACATATGCTGGGGCGTATCGCGATTGGAAGCCTGGTCAAAAAATTCATTTAATTGGTCATAGTATGGGTGGACAAACTGTTCGTTTACTAGAAGAAATGCTTCGAAAAGGTAATCCTGAAGAAGTTAAATATCAAAAGAAACACGGTGGCGACATTTCTCCTTTATATAAAGGTGGCCAAGATAACATGGTTTCTTCAATCACGACATTAGCAGCACCACACAATGGTACTCATGCAGCTGATATCGGCAACGAACCATTTATTCGCCAACTTGCATATGATTACGCTAAATTCCAAGGTAGTAAACATTCAAAAGTTGACGTAGGTTTAAAACAATGGGGTCTTGCTCAAAGAGACGATGAAACGAATGCTGAATATCTAAAACGTGTTAAGAATACTAGTAAGATATGGAAAACGAAAGATAATGCATTCTATGATTTAAGTCGTGAAGGTACAAGTAAGTTAAATCACCATACGTCACTCAATCCAAATATTGTATATAAAACATACAGTGGGGAATCAACAAGACCAGCATTGAATGGTAGACAAAAAGCTGATATTAATATGGGCATGTCCTATATCGTTACAGGCAATGTGATTGGTAAAGTTCCTGAGAAAGAATGGAGAGTGAATGATGGCTTAGTTTCAGTTGTTTCAGCACAACATCCATTCAACCAAGCATACACACCTGCAACGAAAGATATTAAAAAAGGTGTATGGCAAGTAATGCCTGTAAAACATGAATGGGATCACGGTGATTTCGTTGGATCAGATGGTACAGAAGCACGTATTTCAGTAGATGATTTAAGAGCATTCTGGGACAGCATTGCTGAAGAAATTGTTCAAAATGAGAAAGTAACAGATAAATAACGTTTTAATATATGCACGTCGTTGATAGAGAGGACCTTTATCTTCGGCGTGTTTTTTTGTGTAAAAGAAGCTATAAGAAGATCGCAATCAAACAACACGATATATTGTGTCTAATGATATTTAATATCTAAAAGACTAAATAAACTAGTCGTAATTAAAATTTAATAAATTATAAATTGAAACGCTTTCATTTTAGGCGTATAATTGTTTTAGTTTTTAAAAAAGGGATGATTTACATGAAAGTGAATAAGTATTTAATATTCATATTGGGAGCATTAGGAGGTTTATTATACGGTTATGATAACGGTGTAATCTCTGGTGCATTACTTTTTATACATAAAGATATACCTCTTAACAGTACGACAGAAGGGATTGTCGTATCATCCATGTTAATTGGTGCCATTATCGGGGCGGGAAGTAGTGGTCCATTAGCCGATAAATTAGGACGTCGTCGTCTTGTAATGTTAATTGCCGTCGTCTTCATTATTGGTGCATTAACACTTGCATTCTCTACAAAT
>VNIU01000489.1_pt1 | contig 17236 bp, 18 predicted proteins | sample 7248601 | NCBI WGS metagenome assembly VNIU01 (sample SAMN12251564, study PRJNA551026) | human skin metagenome | isolation source: skin samples from healthy patients and patients infected with Netherton Syndrome | host: Homo sapiens | place: France:Paris
AAAAAGACAATTTCTATATTATTTCAATAGAAATTGTCTTTTTTCACTTATCCAAGAACTTTATGTCCCGGACTCTTAGTTTATAGATATATGTGAATTATTGATGCTTAACTAAAAATATTTTCTGTGTGCATTTCTATTTCTTTCTGTTTGAAATCAGTGTTTGGATAATACATGTTTTTCACTAATACATTAGGGCCTAAACAATGAAATGCCTCACAATGACAATTTAACGATTTTGCTAAATCTGAAGTGAGCCATTTATTAAATACATCAGTCAATTTGTCTGTTTTTATATTTGAGATGGTACCATTTTCATCTCCAAAGTCTGTTACAATGACATCTCCGCTAAACACATTTACATTTAAGCGACTTCGTCCATCTGGATCATTTCGTGTTGTCACATTTTTTGCATCTCTTAAGCGTTGTAATAGTGCTTGATCATTTTCGTCATTAATACATGGATAGATAGGTAACGTACCAAACAGCATCCATACATTCTCATCTCGAATATCTAATAAATGATGAATTGCTTGTTTCATTTCTTTTAGAGAAAGCACATTTAATTGACTTGCGAAATCCGCTGGGTACATAGGATGAACTTCATGACGACTGCATTTCATATCATTAACGATTTCTTTATGAATTTTATCTAAGTAAGGTAAAGTACTCTGATTTAACATCGTTTCAGCTGATACAAACATACCTTGACTTGATAGGGTGCTCGCATTGTCTAACATCTGTTCATATAATTTTAATTTTGCTTTTAAAGGTGGTTGTTTTTTCATGGCGCCAAAGCCAACATCAGTAAATTCTTGTATAGTTCCCCAATTATGTGAAATGTGCATAACATCTATGTATTCCGCGATATCTAAATAACGATCTTGTGGCAACGTTAAATTAGAATTCATTTGAACATAAATACCTCGATCTTTCGCGTATTTTAATAAGGGTTTAACGATATTTTTAATTGATTTCTTTGAGAACATTGGTTCTCCGCCCGTGATTGATATTGTTCTTAATTGAGGTATTTCATCTAAACGACGATAAATAATATCCATAGGTAATGCATCCGGATCTTTGGTTTGTAATGTATAACCAACTGCACAATGGCTACATCTCATATTACATAGCGTTGTGGTTGTAAATTCTATATTACTCAACGTCAACTGTCCGTAGTCTTCAATATCGTTATAAGTTTCCCAAGGATCATTTGAAATTGAAATGGGTTTTTTCTGATTTGTCATCCACATATTTATTACTCCTAAACTAAAAAAATTCCTCTATTCGTTGCAAAAGTACAGTAAACATTATTAAGATTATATCCCTTTTTGTCAAATTCTGTTAGGATAAAATTAACGTATTGTTAAATAAACTCATATAAAAAAGGAGAAACATTTATGAATGAACAACAAACAATGGAACAAATTAAAACGAGATTATCAAAATTCTTAGAAGATATTGATCATGTTAATCCTGATGAAGTAAGTGTTGAAGACATTGATGAATGGATTGGCTTACTAGATCAATTAGAAGAAAAAGTAAAGCAAGTGTCTAACTAAATAATAGCCGTTTAAGTTCAACTATGTTTAATATCCTTCTATTTCGTCTATATAATAAATATAATTCGAACAAGAAAGGTGATTAATACATGACTAAAAAAGTAGCAATTATCTTATCAAATGAATTTGAAGATATTGAATTAACTAGCCCTAAAGAAGCAATTGAAGAAGCTGGTTTTGAAACAGAAATCATTGGTGATACTGCAAATGCTGAAGTAGTAGGTAAGCATGGTGAAAAAGTTATTGTAGACGTAAGTATTGCTGATGCTAAACCAGAAGATTATGATGGACTTCTAATACCAGGTGGATTCTCACCAGACCATCTTCGCGGAGATGCAGAAGGTCGATATGGTACGTTTGCTAAATACTTCACTAAAAATGATGTTCCAGCATTTGCAATTTGCCACGGACCTCAAATATTAATTGATACTGATGATTTAAATGGACGCACGTTAACAGCTGTACTTAATGTACGTAAAGATTTATCAAATGCTGGTGCAAACGTAGTAGATGAATCAGTTGTAGTTGATAAAAATATCGTAACTAGTCGTACACCAGATGACTTAGACGATTTTAACAGAGAAATTGTTAAACAACTTCAAGCATAAATCTTGTTGATGTAAAGCTTGAATATTATTCGATATATTCTTATACGTCAATTTTACAAATTCGCAATATTTAATGAACTGAGAAGAGACTTTAATATGTCTTTTCTCGGTTCTTTTTTGTATTCAAAAATTTAGTTATAGTAATTTAATGACTTAACTTCAGATATAGGTCTCATAGCCATATATTCTCATACACCCTGGGACCGATTTTTCACTTTAAGTATGGCTTATTATAAGAACTACTGTTAAACTCTCAAATATAGAGTGAGTTTAAGTAAAGGAGCTACCGCATGAAAAGAAGCCAAAGAATGAACAACTCGCCTGAGAGACATTCACAATACCGTAATGAACCACATTACAATACGTATTATCAACCTGTAGGTAAACCACCTAAAAAGAAAAAGAATAAACGTATATTTTTACGTCTGTTTATTATATTTGTCTTCATATTTGCATTGTTTATCGGATTAATGTATTACTTATCTTCTAGAGCAAATGTTGATGACCTTAAAACTATTGAAAATAAAAGCAGTTATGTATCTGCAGACAATATGCCTGATTATGTAAAAGGTGCATTTATTTCAATGGAAGATGAACGTTTTTATAAACACCACGGTTTTGATGTAAAAGGTACAACACGAGCATTGTTTTCAACGATTGGGGATAGAGATGTTCAAGGTGGAAGTACAATTACGCAACAAACTGTGAAAAATTATTATTATGATAATGAACGTTCTTTCACTAGAAAATTAAAAGAATTGTTTGTAGCACATAAAGTAGAACAACAATATAGTAAAAATGAAATATTGAGTTTCTATTTAAATAACATTTATTACGGTAGCGATCAATATACAATCGAAAGTGCCGCCAATTACTATTTTGGTACGACAGTAAATAAAAATAGTGATAGTATGTCTCAAATTACAGTATTACAAAGTGCGATATTAGCTAGTAAGGTCAATGCACCTAGTGTTTATGATATAAGTAATATGTCTGATAACTTTAAAAATAGAATTAAAACAAACCTTGAAAAAATGAAACAACAAGAATATATATCTGATAGCCAATATCAAGAGGCATTAAGTCAACTAAATAACTATTGATTTGTTTTGCATGCGTACAGACAAAATTCGTAATTATAATTTAGTCTTCATAAAGTATTCATTATATAAATGAACTTTATGAGGACTTTTTATATAGGTAAAACATTTTGTGTAATGCGATAAGTGATATAAAATAATGTTTGTTAGAATATCTTAAACTGAATGAGTTAATAGAGAACATATTTATAAGTGAAGGTGGTGGGTGTATGACAAAAATTACGAAAATAGAAGTACAAAAGAATAATAAAGAGCGATTTAATTTATTCTTAGATGAAGTATTTGAAATGGGAATAGATATTGATACACTTGTAAGGTTCAATTTAAAAAAAGGTCAAATTCTTGAGCCATCAGATATGGAGAATATTCAAAAATATGAGCATTATCGTTTAGGTATTAATATGGCAATCCAATACTTATCATATAAAAAAAGAACTGAAAAAGAAGTGCGACAACATTTGCAACAAAATGAAATAAGTGACATAGCAATCCAACAAGTTATAGATTATTGTTACAGAGAATCGTATATTAACCATGAAGATTATGCTGAAAGCTTAAAGAATACGATGATAAACACTACTGACAAAGGTCCTGAAATTTTTAGACAGAAATTATATCAAGTTGGAATTGAACCTAATATTATAAATACATATGTTCCGATTTACGAAGAAGAGCAATCATTTGAAGCAGTTATTGAGGTTGCCAAAAAAATTATGAAAACTAAAAAAGGCCCTGAAATTAAAATACGTCAAAAGGTACTTCAAAGTCTAATTCAAAAAGGATATTCTATGGATGTTGTACAACAGGCAATAGCTGAATTAAATTTTGAACAAGATGAAAATATATTAGATGATTTATTGCAAAAAGATCTTGAAAAAGTATATACAAAGCAAAGACGTAAGTATGACGGACAACAATTAGTAATGAAGACGATAGAGTCACTTATGAGAAAAGGATATAAATATGATAAAATTAAATCAAAATTAGAAGAAAGTGGTATTTTAGATGAATGATAAAAAGCTAAGTGAAATGTCTGAGCAAGAATTAAGACATGAAATACAAACATATAAAGAAAAAATGCGTAAAGCTGAAATGAATGGCATCATGAATGAGTACGATGTATATCAAAGTAAAGTCATCATTGCTGAAAGTTACTTAGTCGATCGTACTAAGGTAGTGCTTGGTAGAATGTATAAACTTAATGATGGAAGCGACCAATACTTCAAAGTCGAACGATTAAAAGGTGTATTTGCATGGGGATATAGAATTAATAGTAAGATCCCTGAAGAAGGATTGCCACTCGCTTTATTAAAAATTTAGAAGGATGTAACATGAATGGGAAGTTCAATAGTCTTAAAAATGCTCAATGTCACGCATTATTATAGAAGTAAGAAAAATAGAAAGTGGTATTTACCATTTGGTTATGCCGCAGAAGACATAGAATTAAACAATATTTCACTACATATATATCAAGGTGAGGCTTTAGCCATTATTGGCGAGCCGGGGGCTTCTAAAACTTTATTAGGTAGGATAATTGCTGGTGACATTAAACCTGATAGAGGTAAAATTAATAAATCGGTCTCTACTTATTATGGTGATATAAAAGACAAACATTTAATACATTTAACAGTGCGACAATATGTAAAAGAAATTCAAAGATTATTTTCTTACGAAACAACATCACACAGTGTTGATCAAATTATCAAATTTGCACATTTAGATGATAAGTCTACGTTTAATATAAATATGCTTAGTCATTCTGATTTTGCACAATTAATCTTAAGCATTGCACGTGTATGTCGAAAAGAATTGATTATTTTGAACCATATCATTGAACATCTTGATGAAGATTTTTTAGAAAAAGCAAAACAATTATCGAAAGACTATGTTAACGATAATAATTCGTTAGTATTCATCGATAATGATCTTGAAAAAGTTGAAAAAGTAAGTAATTATGTAGCATGGATTTCACATGGCCAAGTGAGGATGGAAGGTTCACTAAATCAAGTTTTACCTGTGTTTAAAGAACATGAGCAAGATCGAATGAGTATAGGAAATGATGAAGAACAGCAAAATTTTGATTTAGATTGGAAAGAAAGTCGTAGTAGACTCCCTGAAATGAGCTATAACTTTAAAAGAGTAGAAAGATATAGACATGCGAAAGTTCCTGATTTTGTCGTGAGGTTTTGGACGATTTTAATTGCAAGCTTGATTTGTTTGGCCATCGTTGGAGCATTAGTCGTTAATAACATTGGACGCTTTGATGTTCCTATAATAGAAGCTCAAAAGAAAGTTGAAAATAAAGACCCATTTGAGGAAAAATTGGCATATGGAATCGTATTAGACGACTCGATAACGTTAAATGGTGATTCTAATACAAAAGTTCCTAAATACGCATTTTTAACAATAACAGGTGAAAATTCAAAAAAATACCGTGTTAATATCGATAATCAAGATTATGTTGTAGAAAAACATAAACTACAATATTTTAACCCAGCAGCTTTATATGAGTCGCATTCATTTAAAAAATTATCTCCATATATGAAATCAAATTATAGTAATTTTGTAGATTATTATAATAGCCATTTACATAAAAAACATGATCGAGTTAAAAAAACACTTGTTCCCAATAAGGATTCTAGATATGTTGTAGGAGTAACGCAACAACCAGTAGAAATGTTATTTAATGATCAAGATAAATTAACAGGATTTGTTTTTCCAATAATTAATAAAGACGAACTTAAAGATAAATATCATATTAATCAAGATTTATGGATTGTTAAGTCAGGTGATGGATATTTAATCGCGGATATGAAAAATAGTAAGTGGATATACATTGAATTGTAGGTGTAAAAATGATAGATAACATTTTATTATATATAAAACTTTTCCCATCACTAATAAAGTTTACTAAGCAACGTATAATAGATACTTGGAAACGGTTTGCAATTCTCTTCATTGCTGAACTTGTCTTAGTATTAATAGCACTAATTACGTTGTCGTTTATCGAGATTGAAGATATTAGTAAAGCTAGGTGGTTATATAGAATTGTTGCTATGATTACATTTGCTACAATGTTTGCAACAATTTTTAAATCTTTTAAAGAGTATAGTCAAGATTATTTAATAACTAAGTCGTTTCAATCAACACCATTGATAACAACAGTTGCGAACGCACTTATCGGAAGTTCTATTTGTTGTATATTATCAATTATTACTTTATTGTTTAAACCAGTGAATTTCGATGCATCTTTCACTGCATTTATTGTATTTTATATAATGATGATTCTATTTATAATATTCATATCTGTTACTTTAGGATTGTTAGATATTATATATAAAAATATGACTATGATATTCTGGTTAGCTGTAGTTATAAACTTTTTTATAGTACCTATTATTTTTATTCCTTCTGCAAATGAGAATTTAATGATTCAATTGTTAAAGTTAAATCCTCTGTTTTATTTAATTGATGGATTAGCGACTTCTACGATTTATGGTGTAGTGAATATGTATAATATTTCATATCATATCTATTTTATTTTAATAATAGTAACGATTGGAGCAATTAATTTTATGCTTATGAGATATGTAGCACATTCAAAATATAAATATTCTTCTAATATAATTGCGACAAAAAATAAATAAAAGAGTGAATCAGAATCATAGTGTAGTTTATGGTTCTGGTTCACTCTTTTTAAAAATTATTTAGAATATAATTTTTTTTGTAATTTTTCTTCAGTGAAAACCCATCCTATATATGAGTGATCTATATTGTTATCATTATCGACATGTGCTATTGCAGCAAAACTATAATGCCCTTTATTTAAATAGCGTAAATCTATTAGACGAACTTCTGTAGTGTCGTCATCTAGCTTACGAGTTTGCCATCGATAAATTGATGAGAAGTTCAGAAATGTTCTAATGTCTTTATTACTTTTAATCTGCCAGAGTAGAGTGTCTGGAGAAAATTTCTGTCGTTTAACTTTATCACTAAAGACAACATTTCGACCAAATGCTCTTCCAACATAATCATGTTCTTCAGTTTGAATAGCAACGCGCCATTCCATGAATTTCATCGTAGGTGCCACAAATATTTTAACAGGATTATGCTGTGCTTTAATCTGGCTTAATGCTTGCTTTTTAATGATACTCTGCATTTTGAAACGAATAATATAATAAATGATGAGTATACTAATAATTGGAAAGAATACTACGAATGGATGTACACCGAATAACCAAACGACAATCCCTGCACAAAGTATAATAAATATGATTGGATCGAAAGTATTAATAACACTTAATTGAATCCACTTGTTTGTGAGTGGACGCAAAGCTTGAGTACCATAAGAATTAAATATATCAACAAATACATGTAAAAATACTGCTAACTGTGCCCATAACCATATATGCGTTGTATCTACTCCTGGGAATAAAACATAAATAATAAATGTGATCAGTATAGGCCACAAAATTGTAAATGGTATAGAATGAGTGATACCACGATGGTGTGAAATATATGTGGCGTTATTTTTCAATTTTAAAACGGTGTCACCATCTGGAATTAACGATCCGGCAATTAATGTTGTAGCAGTAGCTGCCATAGTATTTGCCATAGCTGGATCTTGACTAGCTAGAGCAGTTAATCCAACACCTATTGCTATATGCGTGGCTGTATCCATAACGTTCACTCTTTTCATGTTAATTTAATATATATTATAATCTAAAAATTGAAATAACGAAATTAAGAAACTTATTAAAATACTATTAGTTTGCTATAAACCGATTAGATGAAATAAATAATGAGAGTGGAAAGGATGTAAGTATGTTAAATGAATCTACATTTAAAAAGAATTTAATAAAGTGGTTTAATGAAAATCAAAGAGAAATGCCTTGGCGTGAGACTTCTAATCCTTATTATATTTGGTTAAGTGAGGTTATGCTTCAACAAACACAAGTTAAAACCGTTATTGACTACTATCACAAGTTTATTAGCCGTTTTCCAACTATAGAAGACTTGAGTCAGGCAAATGAAGATGAAGTGCTTAAATATTGGGAAGGTTTAGGTTATTATAGCCGTGCACGTAACTTTCATACTGCTGTAAAAGAAGTGGCATCTGAATACAAAGGCGTCGTTCCTTCAACACCAGATCAATTTGGAAAACTTAAAGGCGTTGGTCCATATACACAAGCAGCTGTATTGAGTATAGCGTTTAATAAACCTTTAGCAACCGTTGATGGTAATGTCTTTCGAGTATGGTCTAGATTAAATAATGATCAACGAGATATTAAATTGCAATCAACACGAAAGGCATATGAAAAAGAATTACAGCCCTATGTTTATCATCATTCAGGTACTTTCAATCAAGCAATGATGGAATTAGGCGCATTAGTTTGCACACCTAAGAACCCATTGTGTTTGTTCTGTCCTGTTCAAGACAATTGCAGTGCTTTCAAAGAAGGCACTGTGCTAGATTTACCAGTAAAAACTAAAAACATAAAGAAGAAAACGATTCAGCAACATGTGTTTTTACTTAGAAATGCAAAAGGGGAATATTTAATTGAGCAACGACAAGAGAGATTGTTAAATGGTATGTGGCAATTTCCTATGTTTGAAGCACCAAATACATTGGAACAATTAGAGAATAAATTAGGAATGTCACTGTCAATAGCTGAGGAAATAGTATTTAAGCTTAAACATCAATTCACTCATATGACTTGGGATATTAGTGTATTTAGTGTAATTGAGACAGTATCTCTTTCTAAAAAAATGATGGAAGACTATAAACTTGAGTGGATGAATTTAAATCGCCGTGATGAATATACATTACCTGTATCAATGGATAAAATATATAAACATATAAATGGTTGAAAACTTAAATTTATAAGTAATTTTTGGAAGCTATATTAAAAATAGTAACGCTTCTTTAAAGACTTAATTAAAATTATGATATAATCTAAAGTGCGAAAATTACTAAAAGGGTGGTGTGGAGTATGGTAAAAGAATCCATACCTAAAGAAGGCGAAAATATAAAAATTCAAAGTTACAAACAAGATGGTAATATTCATAGAGTATGGTCAGAAACGACGATTTGAAAAGGAACAGATCATGTTATTATCGGTGGAAATGATCATACTTTAGTTACTGAAAGTGATGGTCGCACGTGGATTACTCGAGAACCGGCAATCGTTTATTTTCACTCAGAATTCTGGTTTAACGTTATTTGTATGTTTAGAGAAGATGGTATTTATTACTATTGTAATCTTTCATCACCATTCGTTTGTGATGAAGAAGCTTTGAAATATATTGATTATGATTTAGACATTAAAGTTTATCCTAATGGTAAATATCATCTGCTAGATGAAGATGAGTATGAACAACATATGAATCAGATGAATTATCCACACGATATCGATGTTATTTTACGCCGTAATGTAGATATTTTACAGCAGTGGATAGAACAAAAGAAAGGTCCGTTCGCCCCTGATTTTATAAAAGTTTGGAAAGAGCGTTACAAAAAAATTAGAAATTACTAAGCATAAAAGATGTAATTGCTACATATATGTTTTATAGTACTTGAGTAATAATAAGCAGAGGTTGAATTTACTTTAAAGTTGCAAAAGGAAATGCTTGCAATTGAAAGTTTCAACCTCTATTAATTTTCTAAAAAATTGAATTGAAAATTATAGGGGGGACTAGTATGATACGACGCTATTTAGAATTTGTTAAACCTTACAAATATCGTATAATAGCGACGATAATTATCGGGATTATAAAATTCGGCATTCCTATGTTAATTCCTTTACTTATCAAATATGCAATTGATGGCGTTATTAATAATAGTGCACTTTCTACGAATGAAAAATTTCAACATCTAAGTGTAGCTATCGGCATAGCTTTATTTATATTCTTGATTGTGAGACCACCAATTGAATACTTACGTCAATATCTTGCACAATGGACGAGTAACAAGATTTTATATGATATTCGAAAACAATTATATAATCATTTGCAAGCTTTAAGTGCTAGATTTTATGCGAACAATCAGGTAGGGCAAGTTATTTCAAGAGTGATAAATGACGTAGAACAAACTAAAGATTTTATTTTAACCGGTTTAATGAACATATGGTTAGATTGTATAACAATTGTCATTGCACTATCCATCATGTTTTTCCTAGATGTTAAGTTAACTTTCGCAGCTATATTCATCTTTCCATTCTATATTTTGACAGTGTATTTCTTCTTCGGTCGTTTAAGAAAATTGACTCGTAAACGTTCGCAAGCTTTAGCTGAAGTACAGGGCTTTTTACATGAACGTGTACAAGGTATGTCCGTCATTAAAAGTTTTGCGATAGAAGATAATGAAGCTAAAAACTTTGATCATAAAAACCAACATTTCTTAAATCGAGCATTTCAACATACGTCATGGAATGCCTACTCATTTGCAGCAATTAATACTGTGACAGATTTAGGACCAATTATCGTCATTGGCTTCGGTGCCTATTTAGCCATTAATGGTTCAATCACTGTTGGTACACTTGCTGCATTTGTAGGATACTTGGAACAATTATTCGGACCACTGAGAAGATTGGTTTCTTCTTTTACGACACTAACTCAAAGTTTTGCATCAATGGATAGAGTATTCCAATTGATGGATGAAGATTATGATATAAAAAATGGTATTGGCGCTCAACCTATTGAAATTAAACAAGGACATATTGAGTTGAAGAATGTAAGTTTTAAATACAATGAAGATGAATCAACTATACTAAAAGATATAAATCTTAATATTAATAAAGGTGATACAGTAGCTTTTGTTGGTATGAGTGGTGGTGGTAAGTCAACCTTAATTAACTTGATACCTCGCTTCTATGATGTGTCTGAAGGTGAAATATTAATAGATGATTATAATGTTAAAGATTTTCTTACTGGTAGTTTAAGAAATCAAATTGGTCTAGTCCAACAAGATAATATTCTTTTCTCAGATACAGTGAGAGAAAATATCTTACTAGGTCGCCCAGATGCTACTGAAGAAGAAGTTATTGAAGCGGCTAAAATGGCAAATGCGCATGAATTTATAATGAATCTTCATGATGGCTATGATACTGAAGTAGGGGAGCGAGGCGTAAAATTATCTGGTGGTCAAAAACAACGTCTCTCAATTGCAAGAATCTTTTTAAATAATCCACCAATTTTAATTTTAGATGAAGCCACATCAGCATTAGATTTAGAAAGCGAAGCAATTATACAGGAAGCATTAGATGTATTAAGTAAAGACAGAACTACACTCATTGTTGCGCATAGACTATCAACAATTACACATGCAGATAAAATAATTGTAATGCAAAACGGTGAAATAGTAGAAACAGGAACGCACAAAGAGTTGATTGAAAAACAAGGTGCTTATGAGCATTTATATAGTATACAAAATTTATAGTAAAAAAATGAGCCTGTGGCATAATTCAATGCCTCAGGCTTCAAATATATATTGGCAGTAGTTGACTGGCTAAAAATGCACTTGTAACAATCTTTTTTAATTCTAGTCAACCTTGCCGGAGTGGTCGGGGGTCAGCAAAGAGAATTTCATAAAGAAAATTTTACAAGCTTCGTAACCCCATTTTTTTGTTATAAATCAAAATCCTCATCAGCAATATCTATATCAGTGTCATTGCGGTGATAAGTGAAGAAACTTAATCTTAATCGATCTAAATGTTCTAAATAATAACGATATTCTTCTATTGTAGCAATGATTTGCATGATATTTGAATATGAATATTCTACTTGATAAGGGTTTTGAATTAACTGTTGTTGAAAAGCATCCATTAGGTCTTTCTTTTGAGGATTCATGATTTGATTATCAAAATGTTCCACATTGTAACGAGCTTTTTTCGACAAGCTTTTTAAAATTTGTTCGTGATAGGCTGTTAATGAATCTAATTCTAATTTTATCTGGAAAATTAAATTGTAATTTAGATTGTGAAGATCATTCTGATATCTAGCCATACGATTTAGTACTTCATAAGCTTGTCTTGTAGTGCCTACAACTTCTTTAAATAAGATTTTCTTTCTATTTTGTTGGAAGGCAGCCTTTCTAGTTAATGCTTTTTCTTCATTATAGTAATTAAAAATCTGTTCGAGTTTTGATATACGTGATTCAATTTGTTCTCCATCTTCTTTTATCTGATGATAGTCAGATGCGTCATTTAATACGAGTTTAAACCAAATGAAAATATCAGAAGCAATATTCACTGAGTTGTGATATATCTTAGTTTCAAATTTGGGTGGTAAAAATATTAAGTTAACTACAGAAGCGCTGACAACACCAATCATTACTAGTATAAATCTAAATGCTGCAGTGACATAGAATGACCCAGTATGTTGTCCCATTATAATAAGCGCTGTTACGCCAGCTAATGTAGCAACGTGTGCTAAATTTAATTTATATAAGATGGCAATTAATAAAATGACAGTAACACCCATAATAACGATATTCTTCCCAAATATTGTCACCATTATGACTGCTAATAAAGCACCAATGACATTACCTGTAGCTTGTTCTGAAATAGTTTTAATAGAACGGTAGATATTAGGTTGCATAGCAACAATCGCACTAATTCCTGCTACAGATTTTAAACCGACATTATCAGGTAAGAATGACGCTATAAACAAAGCAAGAATAATTGCAATACCAGTCTTTAGTATACGAGCTCCTAGCCTCAACTATAACGCTCCTTTAAATATATTTTTTATAATAATATTTTAAACTAGTATACACTTGAAGACTGAATAGATACAAGTTTTTGTTTTGATTAATAAAAAAACTACAATAAAGGCAACGTTATAATTCACGCTCCTTTATTGTAGGTTATAAATTTACTATTTCATTTGACTAAACGCATAATCAACAGCTTTAAGTGTCTCATCAATGTCTTCTTCAGTATGCTCTGTAGTTAAGAACCATGCTTCAAATTTTGATGGAGCTAAATTAATACCTTGGTTCAACATTAATTTAAAGAACTTAGCAAATGCTTCTCCATTTGAATTCTCAACTTGCTCATAATGTGTGATTTTTTCATCTGTGAAGTAAAGTGTTAAAGAGCCATATACTCTATTAATAGTTGCTGTAATATTATGTTTATCAATTAGCTCTAATAGACCATCTTCAAGTCGTTTTCCTAATTGATCTAATCTTTCATAAACACCATTTTGTTCTAGTACTTCTAGTAATGCGATACCTGCTCTCATAGAAAGTGGATTACCTGCCATCGTTCCAGCTTGGTATGCCGGACCTAATGGGGCAACGTGTTCCATGATATCTTGTCGGCCACCATAGCCTCCAATTGGAAGGCCACCTCCAATTATTTTTCCGAATGCAGTTAAGTCTGGGTATACATTTAATAGATCTTGGGCTGCACCATAATGGAAGCGGAATGCAGTAATAACTTCATCATAAATCACCAATGCACCATAATCGTGAGTAATTTCATTAACTTTTTCCAAGAAACCTGGTTGTGGTTCAACCATTCCAAAATTACCAACAATTGGCTCAACTAGCACAGCAGCTACTTCATCTCCCCAATGTTTCATAGCTTCTTTATATGATTCAATATCATTAAACGGTACTGTAATTACTTCTTTAGCGACACTTTCAGGAACACCTGCAGAGTCAGGAGATCCTAATTGTGATGGACCACTACCAGCAGCTACTAATACTAAATCAGAATGACCGTGATAGGAACCTGCAAATTTAATAATTTTATTTCTCTTTGTATAAGCTCTAGCAACACGAATCGTTGTCATAACTGCTTCAGTTCCAGAGTTTACGAATCGTATTTTTTCAAGTGACGGAATAGCTTCTCGTAATTTTTTACTAAATTCAATTTCTAATTCTGTTGGCGTGCCATAAAGTACACCTTTAGCTGCTTGATCTTGAATAGCTTTAGTTATATGAGGGTGAGCATGACCTGTGATAATAGGACCATATGCTTGTAAATAATCAATAAATTTATTGCCATCAACATCATACAAGTATGCGCCATGTCCTTCGCGCATTACAACAGGAGCACCTCCACCAACTGCTTTATAAGAGCGTGATGGTGAATTAACGCCACCCAAAATATATTCATTTGACAATTGTTGTAGACGTTCACTCTCAGTGAATTTCATCTTATTTCAACCTCTCTTATTTTAATATTATTCCTTACTATCGTATCATATAATTAATATAATTAAGAAATAGGTGATATGATGCTTAAAAAGGGACAAAAATTTCCAGAATTTAAATTAGAAAATCAGAATGGTGAATGGATTACTAATGAGACAATAAAAGGAAGCAAAACAATTATTTATTTTTATCCACGTGATAATACTCCAACTTGTACAACAGAAGCATGTGACTTTAGAGACAACATAGAACAATTTAATGACTTGAATGTTCAAATATATGGAGTCAGTGGTGATACTAAGAAAAAACATCAAAATTTTATTGCAAAACATAATCTTAATTTTGATTTATTAGTTGATGAGGATTTTCAATTATCTAAAGCAATAGGTGTCTATCAATTGAAAAAATCATTTGGTAAAGAATCTATGGGTATTGTTCGCACAACATTTATTATTGATGAGGATGGCGTTATCATCGATGTCATTGAAAAGGTTAAAGTAAAAACACAAATTGAAGAACTAAATCAAATTTTGGGGTGAAATCAATGAAAATAGTTAGTTTAAAGCGATTAGGAGAAATAGAAGCTTCACTTATAAACAGCTACCCGGATTTAGAATTTTATTTTTTCAAGAAAGCAGTAGATATACCGACAGAACTTAAAAATGAATTAGAGATATTGATTGGCTATGATAGTGGCGTTGATAAGAACTTTATTAATGCTTGTCCAAACTTAAAATGGATCTCCTGGTATGCTACAGGTGTTAATAATCTACCATTAGAAGTTATTAAAGAAAGAAATATTATTTTAACTAATACTAGGGGAATACAGGCTAAACAAGTTTCAGAATTTGTTTTATCCTTCATACTTAATGACTATAAGAAAATGCGCACATCATATGTTAATCAAGTAAATAAAGTGTATGATTCTAAACTAACTGGTAAACGATTGAGCGATGAAAAAGTATTAATACTAGGAACAGGATCGTTAGCTCAACAAACCGTCAAATTACTCAAACCGTTTGAATTGGAAATAATCGGTATAAGTAAATCCGGTCATCATAAAGATGGTTTCGATAATATTTATACAATAGAAGATTTAGAATCACATTTAAATAAAGCTGATATTATTATTAATACATTACCTGAAACTCAAGAAACATATCATTTATTGTCGGAAAGACATTTCAAAATTATGAATGATAAATGTTTATTTATTAATGTAGGTAGAGGAACAATTGTTGAGGAAAAAATACTCATAAAAGTATTAAATCATAACTTAATTCGCCATGCATATTTAGATGTATTTGAAAATGAACCATTAGATGCAAACAATGAATTATATAAATTAGATAATGTGACGATTACAGCACATATAACAGGAAATGACAAAAATATAAAAAGTGATGCTACAAAACTATTTGAGAGGAATTTGAATGATTTTCTCAATAAAAATGATGTAATTGAGAATAGAGTCGATTTATATAAAGGTTATTAACGGAAATCGTTCGTACTTATTGACATCACACTTTTGAAACAGTTATATTAATATCAAGTAATAATTATTATTAAGTAGAAAGTGGTGAATCATATGAGTGCAGAACTGGAGTCTATTGATCATGAGTTAGAAGAGTCAATTGCAGCCCTAAGAAGAGCTGGTGTAAGAATCACACCACAACGTCAAGCCATCATTCGTTATCTCATTGCATCTCATTCACATCCAACTGCGGATGAAATTTATCAAGCACTTTCACCTGATTTTCCAAATATTAGTGTTGCGACTATATATAATAATTTAAGAGTGTTTAAAAGTATTGGCATAGTTAAAGAGTTAACATATGGAGATGCATCAAGTCGATTTGATTTTAATACTCATAATCATTATCACGTTATTTGTGAGAAATGTGGCAAGATTGTAGACTTCCATTATCCTCAACTTGATGAAGTTGAACAACTTGCACAGCATATCACAGAGTTCGACGTAACACATCACCGTATGGAAATATATGGTATTTGTAAAGAATGCAAAGATAAAGAAGAATAATAGAATGGAAGAAATAGTGGGAGTGGGACAGAAATAATATTTTCTCAAAATTTATTTCGTTGTCCTACCCCGGCAAGGATGACTAGGTTTGAAAAAAGCTTGATTCAAGCGCATTTTCAAATCAGTCAGCTACTGACAAAATGATAAAATAGGCTGAGACATTTTATTTTGTCCCAGCCTCTTTTTTATTAATCTAGCTATAAGTGAAAAATAAACACACTTTAAATGATTTATTAAGCACGAAAATCATATACACTAGTATTAAAAATAGATCTCTCGACAAAATAATGCTAAAAAATATGTAAATTATACTCTTAATTCAAAACAATACATTAGAGGTGAAAATTTAGCCATTATTATGATACAAAAATGATTGACGCTCCTTTGCAAACTTGCTATTATATAAAAGTCGTCAAAAACGAATGTAAACTTTCTTGTTTCAGAAATTAATTTCATTAAATTAATGTTAAGAAAGTGTAATTTTGACTATTGAAAAACTTTGCAAGACAATATAAGATATTATTTGTTGAAATAATCAATTAAGTTTTGAACAGAAGGATTTTTGAATAAAATAAAATTTAAAAAGTTCTTGACATGATATAAAGATTATTGATATAATTAATAAATGTAATTGCTTTAAATGAACATTGAAAACTGAATGACAATATGTCAACGTTAATTCCAAAAACAGTAACTTAAATGTTACAAACACTATTTAGTATTATGAGCTAATCAAACATCATAAATTTTTATGGAGAGTT
>VNIU01000503.1_pt1 | contig 16818 bp, 9 predicted proteins | sample 7248601 | NCBI WGS metagenome assembly VNIU01 (sample SAMN12251564, study PRJNA551026) | human skin metagenome | isolation source: skin samples from healthy patients and patients infected with Netherton Syndrome | host: Homo sapiens | place: France:Paris
CTCGAGTAATTTAATCCATTGGTGCTGGTATTTTATTACCTTTCATGCAATTTACTGTATTTACATTATTCCCTGCAGATCAAAGGGGCTTGCAGGTGTTGTTGTACAAACTGCACCAGCCATTGGTCCAACTTTAACTGGGTTATTCATTGATTATTTTAGATAAAATATCGGTAGTGTATTCAACCTTTGGGTTTGGACTTATTTTATTTGCGTTTAGTAGTGCGAGTACCTTTGGAATAGCTTCAGCACCACTTATTGTTACTTTTATTTTAGGATTAATGATTATCGCAATATTTACTTTCCGACAATTAAGAATTAAATATCCAGTTTTAAATATTCGTGTATTTAAAAACAAAACCTTTGCATTATCGGCTGTATCTTCAATGCTTGTATACATTACAATGGCCACGCCAGCATTACTTATCCCTATGTATATTCAAACAGGACTAGGACTTTCGGCGTTACTTTCAGGTATAGTTGTCCTACCTGGTGCGGGGTGTAATGGTCTGATTATGGTATATACAGGAAAGGTATTTGATAAATACGGAATAAAAGTTTTAGCTATACCTGGTTTCATCTTATTGATTTTCATGACGTTTTTATATTCATTCTTAACTGCAGATACACCATTTTGGTATGTGGTTGTCGTTTATGCTATTCGTATGGTTGCTTTAGGTTTATTGGTTATGCCACTTAACACGGTAGGACTTAATGCACTTGAGTCAGAAGATATTTCACATGGCACTGCGATTATGAACTCATTACGTATTATTGCTGGAGCTATGGGTACAGCAATTAGTATTACTATTTTTTCAATTGCAGCCAAAAGTTATACGTCGACTCACCATACAATGTCTAAAGCTAAGTTAATTAAAGCATCAACCATTCATGGTGTTGACGTGGCATTTATGTTTATTATTGTTCTCATAGTTATAGGTGCAATTTTAGCGTTATTTATTAAAGAAGAACGCCAACGTCAATCTTCTAATTCGGATAATCAATCTGAAAATTTATAAATACTAAAAGTGAGCCTCGAATATAAATAACATCTAAAGGTTATTAAACTTTTTTTGTGATTAACTTGTAATTACGCTTATATCAAGCTTTTCTCAAATAAAGATGGGTCCTAGCATAGAGGATTTACTCAAGAATTTTTCAAACAAAAGAAGCAAGGGATTGGAGCTCCAACATAGAGAATCTAAAAACAATGTAAGTTGAGGTTTTAAATCAAAACACAAAGATGCTCAATAAAGACTCTATAAACAATTAAATTTGTAAATATCTCGCGGGAGTGGGACTTTGAATTCAAAATGAATTCGGTCCTACTCCTGCCTTATTTTTGTCAAAGATAATTTTACAAACGTTAGAATGAATAGAGAGCGATGTAAGTCGAACCGTTGTGTTAGTAGTGAAACGGTTGATTTCAAAGTTTTACAATAACTTAAAAAGTATTCAAATTTTAAAAATTAAAGATAATAACCGTAATCATATCAATCATTCTGTAATAATTGTTTCTAAAATGAAACTTGCAATTAATTTTAAAAACGATTATAGATATTAATATAAGTGATACATCAGTGAATTGAGCTTAATTAAATAGTTAAGCAATATATTATGGTCACTTATCAAGGGTTTATATTTATAAATACACCAACAGAGAAAGAAGGATGAATGTGAAGCAATTAAGTACAACTTTAAAAGTCCGATTAATATGCGATTTTTTTCAAAATATTATAGTAACAGCATTTTTACCATTTATAGCATTGTATTTAACGGATATGGTTAATCAACGATTTGCAGGTTTATTTCTCTTTATACTTGTCATTATTAACTTTCCTATATCTTTAATTTCAGGTCATATTATAGAACGTTTACCTAAAAAGACGTTGACGTTAACTTACCAATTGATTTTAAGTATGATGCTTATTGTTATGGCATTTTCAACTTCAAAACATAGCGCTTTAATTGCAATATTTTGTATTGCTTATGCTATCTTTAGTATCACTATAGGAATGCAACAACCTGTGATGGATACGATTATTATGGATGCCATTACACCCGAAGTAGAACATTATATTTATAAAATTAGTTATTGGCTTACAAACATAGCGGTGACATTAGGGGCATTGATTGGTGGATTGATGTATAGTGCGCATAAATCTTTGTTATTTTTAATTGCTTTTGTGATTTATATGACCGTATTTATCGCACTTTATATTTGGTTGCCTAAAGATTTAAACAAAGTAAATGAATTGAGCGTACAAGATTCTAAACAAACGCGTTTTTCTATGAAACAAATTTTACATAGTTATAAACCGGCTTTTAAAGACACAACGTATCTATTACTGATTGTAGGGTTTAGTATTTTAACAATGGGTGAATTATCGGCATCATCTTATATTTCAATTCGTTTGAAACAAGAATTTGATCCTATCACACTTTTTTCACTGCATATTACCGGAGTTAAAATGTACTCACTTCTATTGATGACAAATACAATTATTGTCATTATTTTTACGTATTTTATTTCAAAAATAGTTATGAAAATGAATGTCAAAAAAGCATTACTGATTGGCATTATTTTTTATGTTGTTGGGTACTCCAATCTCACTTATCTTAATCATTTTGCGTTACTCATTATATTCATGATTATAGCGACAATAGGTGAAATGGTTTATTCTCCAATTCTTGAAGAAAATCGTTTTAAAATGGTTCCTTCTCATAAAAGAGGGACATATTCAGCAGTGCATGCTTTAGGATTTAACCTAGCTGAATTACTTGCAAGATTTGGGATTATACTAGGTGTATTTTTAACCTCAACAGAGATGGGAATCTATATGTTTGTTTTATTACTACTAGGGGGCATGTCGCTTTATATTGCTGTTAGTCGTTTTAATAATGCAAATTTATAATAATTGTAAAATTAGAAATGTATAATTAATACCGAATTTCTCGCAATTTGACAAAAATAATATTTATTAAGGTTTTGTTAAATAGTATTTTATTAATTGTTTTCACGAGCCAAAATGTACTAATGTATAGCTTGGCTAGAAAATGAACCAATGTAAGATGTTAGTGAATAATTGAAGTAATGAATATGAAAGAAGGACTTAAATGAGTATTGAAGCATTGCATTTTCAAAAGTATTTTTATTTTAAATATTTAAGACAATCATCCTCGGAACATAGGATGACATACTGGGTCAGGTTAGATAATGAGATTGAACGTCATCGATTGATGTATGCGTTATTAGATGTCATTCAACATCAACCTATTTTACGTACACAATTTGTAACAGATGATATCAACCAATTAAGAGTAAACATTCGAGAGTTTTTCCCATTTATTGAAATTAAAGAAATTAAAGAAAGTTCTAAAAATCTCGACATTGAAGTATTCTTCAAAAATGAGTTGAATTCTTACTATTTCAATCAACTACCTCTATTTAATTTCAAAATTTATCAGTTTCTTGATGATGCATACCTACTTTTAGATTTCCATTCTACGATTTTTGATGAAAGTCAATTTAACGATTTTTTAAGACAATTGAATACGGCTTATGCCCATTCTTTATGTCATGAACACTCAGTTTCTGACTTTTATAACATGATTAAAGAGATGAATGAAGAGACTGAACTTATCGCTCATCAATCGAAGAATTTTAAGGTGTTAAACGCAGATCATGATAATTATGCGTATATGCCAGTTAGAAATGCATCTGAAAAGAAAAAGATGCGTAGTATCTATACGCCATTGTCATCACTTGACGTGAATCAATTAATCGTCAGTACCTATTTAGCTAATCATTTTATGAGTCAATCATCAGAAGTGACATTAGGTATTCATTTTCCGATGGAGTACGAAAAAGAAGATGAGATGATGTTGCCAAATACTAGCATAGCACCGCTTAATATGAATATTGATCAAAACGCTACGGTTGAAAGTATTATAACTGAATTTCATAAGATTCTTGAAGGATTTAAAAAGTATGGTGTGTCCTTTGTTATGCAACCAAAAGCAGAAATGCTAGAAATAGAAACGATGGTTCATATTGCAACAGTGCATCAACAATTTGAACTTAATCATATTTGTCATCATCTTAACCGTTTATATAGCGAGACGTCATCATTGGCAGATTTAGAGATTTATCCACATGTTCAAGGCGGTTTTGATTTAGTATATAATGCTCACGCTTATGATGATTTAACTGTGAATACTTTAATCAAATTAATTAGCAGTATATATATGCAAATTACACAAAATTCATCATTGTCGGTCAAAGAAATACAATTAAGTGACCAAATAGATTTAACTAAATATGGCATGATTAATCAACAAAATGATGACTTAAATATCGATGCCGGTTCTTATGAAACAGTTGTAGAACGTTTTGAATATCAAGTGCAACAACATCCAGAAAGTATTGCACTCATATTCGAACAACAATTAATGACATATAATGAATTAAATCAGCATGCTAATCTTTTAGCACAAAGATTACGTTCGACATATCGTATTGAGCCTAATGATACAGTGGCTTTAATTGCAGATCGTAGTTTGGAAATGATTGTTGGAATGTTAGGTATCTTGAAAGCAGGTGCAGGCTACTTACCAATTGATCCAGATTATCCTGATGAAAGAACAAATTATATTATTGAAGATGCAAGACCTAAGGCGATTGTTACGTATCATACGACATTACAATCAGACTTACCTAAAGTGAAATTAGAAACTCTAGAGTGGTCAATGGCGCATCATATCGATAATCCTCGTCGTATTAATAGTACTGAAGATATCGCCTATGTAATCTATACATCAGGGACTACTGGTAGGCCTAAAGGGACACTTGTACCACATAGAGGTATTGATCGTTTAGTACACAAACCTAATTACGTCAAACTTAATGAAACTACAACAGTCTTATTATCAGGAACTGTTGCATTTGATGCTGCAACATTTGAAATATACGGAGCGTTATTAAATGGTGGCCGTTTAGTGATCACTTCTAAAGATACATTGCTTAACCCGACACTATTAGGTCAAGCAATTGCTGAAAATAAAGTAAATACCATGTGGTTAACGTCATCATTGTTTAATCAAATTGCGAGTGAACGTATCGAAGCACTAGAATCTTTAACTTATTTACTTATTGGTGGGGAAGTGTTAAATGCTAAGTGGGTTCATTTATTAAATTCACGTGAGCGTCATCCTCAAATTATCAATGGTTATGGACCGACAGAGAATACAACATTTACTACAACATTTGAGATTCCTCCAGAGTTGCCTTCACGTATACCGATTGGTTTGCCTATTAGTGGAACGACGGTTTATGTTATGCAAGGTGAACGTATTTGTGGCGTAGGTGTTCCAGGTGAGTTGTATATTGGTGGTGCAGGTTTGGCAAAAGGTTATTTAAATCAACCTGAATTAACTGCTGAACGCTTTATTCAGTCACCTTTTAAAAATGAAACATTATATCGAAGCGGTGATTTAGTTCGCTTGCAAGAAGATGGTAATATTGATTACATTAGCCGTATTGATAAACAAGTAAAAATACGTGGATTCAGAATAGAACTGTTAGAAATTGAAAAAGCGATTGAAGCCATACGTGATATCAACAAAGCTGTAGTCATTGTTCGAGAACAAGATCAAGACAAACAAATCGTAGCATATTATGAAGCGTCTCAATCACAATCTACAAGTCAATTGAAGGATATATTAAGTGAAACTTTACCAGATTATATGATACCGGTTCATTTCATGAAAGTAGACCGTATCCCAATTACAATTAATGGGAAATTGGATAAACGTGCTTTGCCTGAAATTGAAACGGTTGATAACGACAATTATGTTGCACCACGTAATGATATAGAAAGAATTGTTTGTCGTATTTTTGAAGAAATTTTACATGTAGATCAAGTCGGTATTAAAGATAACTTCTTTGAATTAGGTGGACACTCTCTTAGAGCAACGTTAGTCGTGAACCGTATTGAAGAGCGGTTGAAAAAACGTCTTAAAGTTGGCGATTTAATGAAATCACCTACTGTAGAACAACTTGTAGAACAAATTGAAGAAATTCAAAATGATGTTTACGAAGTGATTCCAAAAGTAGAAGAAGCTTATCAATATGAATTAAGTGCATCGCAAAAAAGTATGTATTTACTATGGAGTGTAAACCCAGAAGATACAGTTTATAACATTCCATTCCTATGGAGATTAACTTCTGAATTAAATGTAGCTCAACTTAAACGAGCATTAACAAAATTAATTGAACGTCATGAAATATTGCGTACGCAATATGTGATTGACGATAATGAAGTTAAACAGCGTATTACAACAAATGTCGAACCGGATTTCGAAGAGGTAACGACAAATCTTACAAACGAACAAGACATGATTCAAGCATTTATGGAACCATTTAATTTAGAACAACCGAGTCAGATGCGCGTGAAATATATTCATACACCAAATCAAGATTACTTATTCATGGACACACATCACAGTATTAACGATGGTATGAGTAATACGATTTTATTATCTGACTTGAATGCTTTATATCAAGATAAAGCACTACCTGAACTTAAGCTCCAATATAAAGACTATAGTGAGTGGATGGCACATCGTGACTTATCTAAACAACGTCGATATTGGTTACAACAATTTGAAAATGAAGTACCTGTTTTAAACATGCCAACAGACTATCCAAGACCAAGCATTAAAACAACAAAGGGTGATATGTTGGTATTCCATTATGAGCACAAATTAAAAGAACAATTGAAATCATATGTTGAACAACATCAAATGACTGATTTTATGTTCTTTGCAAGTGCAATCATGGTATTGCTTCACAAATATACACGTCAAGATGATATCGTTATTGGTAGTGTAATCAGTGCACGTACTCATCGTGATACAGAAAATATGTTAGGGATGTTTGCGAATACACTTGTTTATCGTGGTCGACCTGAGGGAGATAAAACGTGGAAACAATTTATGTCAGAAATGAAAGAGACAAGTTTAGGTGCATATGAGCATCAAGAATATCCATTTGAGAGTCTTGTTAATGATCTTGTGGATGAACGAGATGCATCGCATAACCCATTATTTGATGTAATGCTCGTGCTTCAAAACAACGAGACCAATCATGCGAACTTTGGACATAGTAAACTCACACACATTCCACCTCAATCGACAACAGCTAAATTCGATTTATCATTTATTATTGAGGAAGATCAAGATGATTATGTTGTCAATATTGAATATAATACAGATTTATACAGCCAAGAAACAATCCACTACATTGCACAGCAACTTGAAACAATTATAAAACATGTGATTTCTACTGAAGATGTAAGAATTCAAGATATTAATGAAAATGAAAACCTCTTAGACTGGATGAATAAACACATCAATCATCGTTCTTTACCTTTACCTGAAAATAAATCTATCCAACAACGACTAAATGATGTGATGAACGTAAAAGCAAGTGATGTTGCATTAAAAATGAGTGGTCAATCTATGACTTATCAAGAGTTGAATCACTATGCCAATAGCATTGCTAATGCGTTGATACAACAAGGTATTCACAAAGGTGAACGTGTTGCGCTTTTAACTGAACGTAGTTTTGAAATGGTAGCCAGTATGATTGCTGTAATAAAAGTTGGAGCATCGTATGTACCGATAGATGTTACTTATCCTGATAAACGTATTGAATACATCTTAGAAGATGCTGAAGTAGCAGCAATCTTGACATATGGTAAGTCCATAGAAACGCACATACCAATGATTAAAATAGAAGATATTCATGTGGATGAAAATAATAAAAACTTAAATATTGAATACAATGGTAACTTAGATGATGATATTTATCATATTTATACATCAGGAACAACTGGTAAGCCAAAAGCTGTATCAGTAATACAACGTAATGTATTAAATTTGGTTCATGCTTGGACAGAAAGACTAAGTTTATCTGATGATGAAGTTTATCTACAATACGCTAATTATGTATTTGATGCTTCAGCAACTGATTTTTACTGTAGTTTATTAAATGGATATCCGCTAGTGATTGCAACGTCGACTGAACGTACAAATACAGAACAACTTGAAAGACTGATTTTACAAGAGAAAATCACAATCGCATCTATTCCATTGCAAGTTTACAATGTCATGCACAATTTCTATATTCCTAAAGTCATTACTGGCGGTGCTACAAGTACACCTGCTTTTGTGCAACATATTACTAAACATTGTGATATGTATATCAATGCTTATGGACCTTCTGAGAATACGGTTATTGCAATGTGTTGGACTCATACAAAAGGTGAGCCAATTCCTTCAACGATTCCAATTGGACAACCTTTAGCCAATGTTGAAGTTTACATTATGTCAGGACTGCAACCCTGTGGTGTTGGTATCCCTGGAGAATTATGTATTGCAGGGGAAAGTTTAACTTCAGGCTATTTAAATCGACCAGAACTTTCTGCTGGAAAATTTATAGATAACCCATTTGGTAAAGGTAGACTATATAGAAGCGGAGATTTAGCGCGTCTGACACCAGATGGTCAAATCGAGTTTCTTGGAAGAATGGATAAACAAGTTAAAGTTCATGGTTATCGTATTGAACTCGGTGAAATCGAAAATGTAATTGATTCAGTTGATACTGTGTCAGATAGTGTTGTTATTTTAGCAAACCAAGGTGAGCGTGAAGTTCTGCATGCTTATTATGTAGGGCGCCAAGAGGATGAACATCGCATAGAACAACAATTAAATCAACATTTACCAAAATATATGATTCCTAAAACGTTAACAGCTATTGATGAAATTCCATTAACTGGAAATGATAAAGTTGACGAGTCAAAATTACCTTCACCAAAAGTTCAACAAAATGGACTTATCGAACCACGTAATGAAATTGAGCGTGAATTTGCAGAAACGATTGTTGATGTATTAGAAATTCCTTCAGTAAGTATTGATGATGACTTTTTCGAAATTGGTGGTACATCATTGGATGCCATGGTTGTTGTATCAAAACTTAAATTAAAGAATATCCATCTAACAATGCAAGATATGTATCAATTTAAAACAATCCGTTATCTTGCAGATCGTTTTGAAACGCGTAAAGCATTACCGAAAGTAGAGTTGCCAGATCATTTGCCACAATTACAAGCTTTAGTTAAACAACGATACCAAATGAAGCATAAGCACATTGTTCGATCTACTTTGGGACATGTATTACTTACTGGAGCTACCGGATTTTTAGGGGCATATTTAATTGATGAACTGCATAGTCATGCGGACAAAATCACATGTATTGTCAGAGGTCATGATTTATCAGAAGCACAAATTAAATTGCAAAATAATTTAAAATGCTATTTCGATATAGCTCATACGACTAAATTAATAAACAATTTAGATATTGTTTTAGGTGATTTATCAGAATTAGATCAACTTCACATTGATGCATCGATTGATACTATTATTCACGCTGGTGCTCGCACTGATCACTTCGGCGATGATCAGGCATTTATCGATGTGAATGTTAAAAGTACTGAAGCTTTAGTAGATTTAGCTAAGAAAAAAGATGCAAAATTCATCTATATTTCAACAATAAGTGTTGGCACAGTATTTGAAGTACATGAAGGAGATGTTTCATTTACTGAAAAAGACTTGTATAAAGGTCAATTATTTACATCACCTTACACGAAAAGTAAATTTTATAGTGAAATTAAAGTACTAGAAGCGGTTAACGACGGATTAGATGCTCAGATTATGAGATTAGGAAATCTCACAAGTGCATCTACTGGAAAATTAAATATGAAAAATTTAACAACGAATCGATTTAGTATCGTCATGAGAGATTTATTAAAAATGTCATTTATCGGCGAAAGTTTATCAAAATCTGAAGTTGAATTTTCATTCATCGATGTTACAGCTCGACATATTATTAAACTGGCAAGTTCTAATGCTACACCTGTTGTTTATCATGTGTATTCACCTCACGCAATAACAATGAAACAAGTTTTAGATTCTGCAACAGATTCAGAAATGACTGTTGTGAATGATCGTAAATTTGACCAAGAGTTGCATCGATTAGGAATGCATGAACTTATTGGACTCAATAGTAATGAAGACAACCAAATTCCTGGAGTTACTGATTCCTCTATGACTCAAATGTTGCTAAATGAACTACAAGATGAATGGCCAGAACCTACACCAAAATGGTTACATCAATGGCGGCACTTATTATCTGAAAAATTTGAAGCCCAATTGTAGTTAATGATGCAAGTATATATTACGAAGATGCCAAAGTATTTAAGCGAAATTGAGAAGCTATTAGGTAAAAGTCATCGAGCTTTGAAAAAACCGGCACGAGTACAATATCGATTTTTAAAAGATCAATTAATGCATCGTATCGGTGATGTAATCGTTCAATATAGTATTGAACAATGGAGTGGCTTAAAGACTGATGAATGGGAATACAGTATAACTTCTGATGGTAAAGTTGAGATACAAAGCCACCTCAATTTATACGTGAATCTTTCATACAGTTATCCTTATATAACGTGTATCATTGATGAGTGCCCAATTGGTATTGATATCGAAGAATTAAAAACTTTGGACTATTACAGTTTGGCACAACATTTTTCTATTAATGAGTTAAACCAAGTATCTACATTAAAAGATTTCTTTGATATTTGGACTAAAAAAGAAAGTTACACTAAATTAATAGGTGAAGGTTTAAAAAAAGGTTTAGATTACTACGATGTAACGCAACATTTGTATTATTTAAATGAACGAGTTAAATTTAAATCATACGATTATGGTTCAAGATTAATTCAAATATGTCATATCAGTAAAACAAAGCTAAACATAGAAGAAATTTCTATTTATCAATTAATGTAAAGTTATCAACAAATAACTCTTGAGTGATGTAAAAAGTTGCTTAAGAGTTATTTTTTATACTTTTGTTGTACTATAATTATCTTAGATTAAGCAATTAACAACTTCTTTCAGCACTTGTGTTTAAGTTTGTTCTTAATAAATATTTATAAAGATGTTAAAAGAAATTAATAAAGAATTAATATTCATTGATTACAATTGGTGCCGTATGGTGTTTGTAAGTTTATTACATAGTAGAGAGGAGTACTTTGATGAAGGCTTGGTTCCAAAGAATTTTAGAAATTATCCCACGCGAAATCATTAATCTTTTCATTTAAGTCAAAGTTGTAGATTAAATAAAAAAGAGATAGAGGTGCTGAAAACATGAAAAACAGAAAGAATTCTTATAGTATTCGTAAGTTAAGTGTTGGTGCGTCTTCAATCGTTGTTGCATCAATGTTATTTATTGGGGGGAGTTCAGCGTATGCTGCTGAATCAAATCATCAAGGGACTCAGGATAATTCTGAGGTAAGCACATCACAATCTATTGGGGAGCAACAAAATAATCAAACAGATAAACAATCTGAGACAGACGATACTCAAAATAATACGCTAGAAACAAAAGATAATACTTCAACTATACATAATACTGACGACCAACAACAAGTAACACCTAAAACAGATGCAACTTCTAATGATGAAAATCAAGTAGACAGTAAGTCTAATGAATCTCAAGCATCTACGACAGAAAAAGATCAACGCAATGATAATCAAAATAAAGCAGTACAAGAACCTACTAGTCAAGATAACAATGCTCAAGAAGAGGAATCTTCACAGACAACTCATCAGGAAGATGCAAATAGTTTAGACCAACCTCAAAAAGATGAAAAAACAACTTCAGAACAACCACAAACTAATAAGTCATCTTTAAGAACAACAACAATGAATCAAGACCAGACACATGTGAAAGATTTAACAAATACTCAAAAAGAAGACAAAACTACTGAACAACCACAAACATCTAAAGATATTAAAACGCATCAAAAAGATACTCAAAATGATAAAGAAGAAACTCAAAAAGTTGCAGAAGTCACTCATCGAAGTGATAAAAACGCAACTCAATCCAGCGAAGATGTAACTTCAGAGCAATCTACAGAACAACATGTAACTGCTGAAGATACTGATGCGACACAAGATAGTCCAGTTAAAGGACTTAATAAAGAAGAACAAGCAACTTTATCTGATAAAGACCTTAATGTAAATCAATTAGATGAAGGTAACCAAACTAAAGAATCACATAAAAATGATAACAATGATTCTAAAAAAGGTATCAATGCTTTAACTGAAAATGCACAAGCAACAACAAGAAATAACACAACAGTAAAAGCATCAAAAGAAGCTAAAGATCAAACAAATAAAGTAGCGCCACAAGCTCAATATAAAAACCATGACCCTATTATTCTTGTACATGGCTTTAATGGTTATGCATCGGGCACTGGTCCATTAATAGGTAAAGCCAACTACTGGGGTGGCGATCGTCTTAATATTATAAAAGAAGCGAGAGCTAAAGGTTATAACGTTATGGAAGCAAGTGTAGGTGCATTTGGTAGTAACTATGATAGAGCTGTAGAATTATACTACTACATTAAAGGTGGTACAGTTGACTATGGTGCAGCACATGCAGCTAAATATGGTCATGAACGTTATGGTAAAACATATGCTGGAGCTTATAAAGATTGGATACCGGGACAAAAAATTCATTTAATCGGTCACAGTATGGGTGGTCAAACGATTCGTTATCTTGAAGAATTATTGCGTCATGGCAGTCCAGAAGAAGTGGAATATCAAAAAGAACATGGTGGCGATATTTCTCCTTTATATAAAGGCGGACAAGATAATATGATTTCATCTATTACTACTATCGCAACACCACATAATGGCACACACGCTGCTGATTTATTTGGTAATGAAGCATTAGTTAGACAAATTGCTTATGATTATGCGAGAGCTAAAGGTAATAAGTTGTCACATGTTGACGTTGGTTTGAGACAATGGGGTCTTAAACAAAGAGATGATGAAACATTAGCTCAATATATCCACCGCGTTAAACAAAGTAAATTATGGAAAACCAAAGACAATGGTTTCTATGATTTAACGACTGAAGGTACTAATATCTTAAATCATAATACTTCATTAAATCCTAATATTGTTTACAAAACGTATCAAGGTGAATCAACAAGACCAGCAATTGACGGTACTCAAAAAGCTGATATTAATATGAATATTGGCTACACATTAACTGCTGATGCTATTGGTAAATTAGATGATACAGCTTGGAGAGAAAATGATGGTCTTGTATCAGTTATCTCAGGACAACATCCATTTAACCAAGCTTATACACCTGCTACAGATCAAATTCAAAAAGGAATTTGGCAAGTGACACCAGTTAAACATAATTGGGACCATGGTGACTTCGTTGGTACAGATACTTCTGAAGTTCGTATCTCTAAAAAAGATTTAGAAGAATTCTGGGACAACATGTTTGAAGATATGGTAAGAAATGAGCAAGTGACTGACAAATAAATACTGTTAGAAATGATAGTTTAAAAAATGCCTCATTCGTTGAGCTCTATATCTTAACAAATGAGGTTTTTAATTTTTTAGTTGTTCAGATTGTAAACCATTTTTGTTAATTAAAATACACATTGTCAACAATATAAACCATTTATCTAAATCATGAGCGTTACATGAATTGACACAAAAAGTGATTCGTAATTAAGTTTTAATAAAAATTAAATTGAAACGGTTTCATATAAAGCTTATAATTATCTTAGTTAGAAAAAAAGAGATGATACATATGAAAGCAAATAAATATTTAATTTTTATATTGGGAGCGTTAGGTGGCTTATTATATGGCTACGATAACGGTGTAATTTCCGGTGCTTTACTATTTATACATAAGGATATACCTCTCAATAGTACAACTGAAGGTATTGTCGTTTCTTCAATGTTGATAGGGGCAATTATTGGTGCCGGAAGCAGTGGTCCACTTGCAGATAAACTTGGACGTCGACGCCTCGTCATGCTCATAGCCATTGTCTTTACTATTGGAGCGTTAATTCTTGCAGCTTCGACGAATTTGGCATTATTAATTATTGGACGTTTGATTATTGGTTTAGCGGTTGGTGGATCAATGTCTACTGTACCAGTTTATCTAAGTGAAATGGCACCTACGGAGTATCGTGGTTCATTAGGATCACTTAACCAATTGATGATCACAATAGGTATCTTAGTAGCATACTTAGTGAATTACGCTTTTGCAGATATTGAAGGTTGGCGTTGGATGCTTGGTTTAGCAATTGTTCCATCAGTCATTTTACTGGTTGGAATATGCTTTATGCCTGAGAGTCCAAGATGGTTGCTTGAGAGTAGAAGCGAAGAAGCGGCTCGTAAAGTAATGAAGATTACGTACGAAGATCATGAAATTGAAAAAGAACTTAAAGAAATGAAAGAAATTAATGCGATTGCTGAATCAACATGGACAGTGATTAAATCGCCTTGGTTAGGAAGAATACTAGTCGTTGGTTGTATCTTTGGTATATTCCAACAATTTATTGGTATCAATGCGGTTATCTTTTACTCGTCTTCAATCTTTGCCAAAGCAGGTTTAGGAGAGGCAGCATCTATTTTAGGATCAGTCGGTATAGGTACAATCAATGTACTTGTTACAATCGTCGCGCTATTTGTAGTAGATAGAATTGACCGTAAAAAGTTACTAGTTGGCGGTAATATTGGTATGATTGCTTCATTATTAATCATGGCAATTTTAATTTGGACAATCGGAATTGCTTCATCAGCATGGATTATAATTGTATCTTTATCATTATTTATTGTGTTCTTTGGAATTTCATGGGGACCAGTACTATGGGTTATGTTACCGGAATTATTCCCTATGCGTGCACGTGGCGCAGCAACAGGTATCTCAGCATTAGTACTTAACATTGGTACACTAATTGTTTCACTATTTTTCCCAATTTTAAGTGATGCGTTAAGTACAGAATGGGTCTTCTTAATATTCGCATTCATCGGTGTATTAGCGATGTTATTCGTAATTAAGTTCTTACCAGAAACGCGTGGACGTAGCTTAGAAGAAATTGAATACGAGTTACGTGAACGTACAGGTGCTAAAACTGAATAACTCGCTTGAATATACTTCAAATTTTTAACTTAAGGTTGAGAATTTGGAGTATTTTTTGTTTAGATGAAATAATTTCAATTTACTTGCTACGTTTAATGTTCTTCATTTTCAGGGAAAAATAAAGTTAGAAAAATTTGAACGTTGGAGGTCTAAAATATGAAAAATGCTCAAGGACTTCACCAGATCTTAATGTCTTTGGACGGGCAAAAATATGGTGCATATAAACGTACAAAAGGGATATATCAATTTAAGCAGTTTCAACTATCGATAGATCATGTGCAAGTTGATCCTTTTGCACCACCTTCAAAAATGCGAGTTATCATGAGTCGACAAAAAGCAGGAATTCCTGAGACATTGCTGGATAGTAAATTGAAAAGAGTAGCTATAAGTGATTATTTAACGAGAGAGTTTCACCAGTCGATTCAAAAGGCAATACATGGAGACAAGAATATAGGTGAAATTTACATTGATCATTGTGGTCCGGAAATCATAAAACGTACATCTGTAGTGATTAGTGATAAACATATTGAGGCACGTATTGAAGTGGGCTTACCGGCAAAAGGCCTACAATCCTTGGAAAAGTAGCTGCTTACACACTATCAAAAGTATTACCAAACATTGTAGGACATTCATTACGTTATCAACACCTTAATCAATCACGAATGCATCAACAAGTTGAATTAATGGTTGATGGACATTCGACGTGGTAAATTAATGAAAGGAATGGGAATACCTGAAGGTATTACGCTGATTGTTGGTGGCGGTTATCATGGTAAATCTTACGAATAGGATTAAAAAAAGCCCAATTGTAAGCTGATTTCATCACGATACCATCTAAAGTATCCAACAAGCTCATACCAGAAGTGAATAAAATAGGTAATGAATAATATACCAATGAACGAAATCGCTTGCTGAGAAGCGCCAGATGATAATGCGAGTAGGGCAATTTCACTTGCTGTATCAAAACCTAAACCGAATAAAAATCCTAAAGGTAAGACATGCCAAGTTTTATTGACGATTTTAAAGTACGGTCCGACAAATCGTGAGACAAACCCACGTGCTACTAAAAGATTGTCAATCTCTTGCTCGCTTATAGATTGATGACGCAATTTGGCAAAAAGTTTAATGAGAGAGACTAAAATGATTAAATTAAGTACACCAATTAATACTAGAAAGAATCCAGATACAAGCGTTCCAATAGTTCCTCCAATGTCTTGAAAATGTGGCAGTTCACTTTTCGCCCATTTAACAGAAACACCAAGTAATACTGCCATTAAGAATACTACAGTCGAGTGTCCAATTGAAAAATAAAAGCCTACCCCGACCGGTTCACGACGTTGTTGTAATAATTTACGAACGGTATTATCTATTGCAGCGATGTGATCTGCATCAAATACATGTCTAAGCCCAAGTGTATAGGCAAGAATTCTCATGCCAAATAGAATATGATGATTTTTCCAGATATCCATAAAAAACTAAAACCAATGATGTGTAATAATGCTACAATGCCAATGTACGGCAACCAACTTAATTTACGATGTTGTTTGTAATGCACAAGTATAACCTACTTTCTTAATATAATTATTCATCTTACGTCAATTGTTAGAAAAAGCGAATATTTGTAAGGAAAGGTGACAATAGTGTTGTATAAAAAATAAATAATGTACGATACAAACTTCAAAAATTTAAAATATGTTAACTATATTGAAGCGTGTTAAAATAAAAAAGTAATGAAA
>VNIU01000505.1_pt1 | contig 16815 bp, 16 predicted proteins | sample 7248601 | NCBI WGS metagenome assembly VNIU01 (sample SAMN12251564, study PRJNA551026) | human skin metagenome | isolation source: skin samples from healthy patients and patients infected with Netherton Syndrome | host: Homo sapiens | place: France:Paris
AAAATAAAATGCATACTACAGAACGATCGTTAAGTAGTATGCATAATACAAGTGAAGCTTTAATACTTTTAATGATTTAACTTAATAATTTAAGGTGCATTTATAGGTTAAATAAACGAGCGAAGAATCCTTTTTTCTCTTCTTTAGGTTGTTGATGATTAACAGGTGAGTTTGAGGACTCCATTGAAGTTGCCTCTGATTCAGATTTTTCTGAGCTCGTTACATGAGTCGACTCTGACGTACTTATACTTGTAGAAGTGCTTCCAGAAATAGAATCGCTACCTATATCACTTTCTGATATTGTAGTGGAGTTAGAAATCGATTTAGATCCGCTATCAGAAGTGCTTAGAGAATTACTAACTGGTTCAGACTGTCCCATACTTGCAGAAGCATGACTATTACTTAATGAAGCACTATTTGACATTGAAGTGAAATGACTTTGTAATTGGCTGTCTTTCAAATCATTTGCCTTAGCAATATCTTTAGCTTGCTCTTTTTGAGATGTTTGGATGGCTTCTTGAGATGTTTGAATTAATTTTAAGGATTCAGTGTTTGCGTCAATCTTTGTTGTAATATTTGTCTGTAATTCCTTAAGTTCTTGTTGTTGCTGATGAACTTGATTAACCATTTGACCAAGCATTTGACGTTCTTCAAGCATTTTTTGAATTTCAGTACGTAAGTCTTCTACGAGTTGAGCAACATTTTGATCAGTAGGTAGTTGACTATCATCATCTTTAACAATGACTTGTAAAAAATCTTTTTCTTTTTCTAATTCATCAAATGCTAAATCGTAGCTATTTGTTTGCTTTACTTTATTAGCTATATCTCTAAATAATTCAATATCTTCCTCTTTAAAGTCTGTAGCTTCACGTCCTCGATATTCAGTCTTACTAAGACGGTACCCTCGTTCTTCTAAATGTTGAACAATTTTGCGGACTTGTTTTTCGCTTAGTTCAACACGTTGTGCAAATTCTTTTGTTAACATTGAAAAAGTCCCTTCATAATATAGTTTATGTATAGTGACGTTTGTCTTCGGCCAGTTAAACGTCAGTCTTACCTAATATGATAGTTTACCTTTTCTTTAATACGATTTCAAGTATACTTATAAAGGCTTTTTTAAATTCATTTCTTCTAAAAGAGGGTAAATAATATCTCTTGAAATACCGTTAGCGAATACGTATTTCAATATATAATTGGATTTAACACTTGTGCCATAAATATCTTTAGTTAAATCAATATTTGCTTTTATAAACAAATCGACTCTTTGAGATGTTTCCATGATATTATAGTTTGGATGAATGTAGTCAGTTTCCTCTTGCTTTTTAAATCCATTCTCAAATAAAAATTGGCGTCGATGTTCCAAAATATTCTCCAGTTTAGCATCAATATGTGCAGGAGATGGTTCCCTTGGGACTTCCAACATAATAAAATTAATATCTCGATGATGTACCTCATGAGATAGACGGTTTAATTGTTTTTCAACCTCTTCTAGATTTAAAGATATCAATTCGTCATGCTTTGAACCGTCCTGAGCAATTAAATAGATAAGGAAGGCAGCGTTGGTTGTAGCTTCATAATGTGCAGTGGCTAAACTTATGACATGATTATTTTCAAAACCTACTACAAAGGCATAATCATTCTCTGTTTTATTGTTTTCAATAGAGCGTTTAAAAATTGTACTATCCTCATTTAAGCCAATGTCTAATTTCGCATCATATAGTTTAAGGGCTTCTCTGAACAATGGGTCTTTAGCTGATTCAATTGATTTAAATTTCATATTAATCCTCCCAAGGGTACAAGTTTTTAAATCTTGATTTTTCATCGCTGTTCTAATTATAAAAACACCACAATGTTGTGCATGATTACGCAAACATTATGGTGCATTGTCTCAATCATTCTTAGCAAATCAATTATGATTTAGGTCCTTTAGATTCAGCAGCATAGTGGGTAATATCAACGTCTTCATAAGCAGCGTTATTATCTTCAACTTCATCGTGAGAAGAATGATCACTATTTGCTACAACTAACATTTTATCATTTAAAATATCTTGTTTATGTTTTTCTAATTCTTTGTCAGATAAATTATAGCGAGAAAGTACAGCTTCTTCACCGTCTTCACCAGTTAGTAATCGAGACACACGGTCGCTGAAAGAACCGCTTGTAGCCATTAATGAAATTTGAGAATTGTGTAAGTCATCTAAATGTAATTTACTTCTACTAATTACGGCTAATTCAGTTTCTAAGTATCCTTCTGATTTCTTTTGGTTAATAACTTTATATAATTCATCTTTTTCATTAACTACAGTAATTTCTGCCACAGATTATCGCCCCTTTAAATTTAACTTGTTTTACCAACGTTATACCCTAGTCTGTTTTTATAAAACTTTTACATACATAATTATATAATTTTGAGCTAAATTTTTTCAATGGTAATCCATCCAGAAAATTAAACCTTTTATATTAAAAAGTTGTTTTCTGAACTTTGAACATATTTTTAATCATATTGAAAATACATCAAAAATTTGCTATCATCATTAAATAATTTATATGACTCATATAATCTAAAGAATATGGCTTTAGAAGTTTCTACCGTGTCGCCATAAACGACATGACTATGAGTAACAATACAATACATTAAGAGCAGTTTAAATCGCTAAAGCAACACAAAGAGAAACGTGTTTGATATACCTACTTTGCTTCATGATAGGTATTCCTAGACTTATATAACTTTAATACAATTATAGTTCATTTTTATTAAATTAAATAAGGCGTTTTTAGGACTAAGCATGCGTATTTTCATCTTAATTTGCTTCAATGCAAAGTATTGCACGTTCACTCATAGATCCTGAAACTATTGATAGTTAGTTTGAGGATTTTTTTATCTTGAAATCAATTATGAATTCATTTGAGGAGGTTTTTTGAGTGGAGTCGTTAGGACGTAAAGTCAAAGAGGATGGCGTAGTCATTGATGAGAAAATTTTAAAAGTAGATGGTTTTTTAAATCATCAAATTGACGCTACACTAATGAATGAAGTAGGTAAAACATTTTATGAAGAGTTTAAAGATTCAGGAATTACTAAAATTTTAACTATTGAGGCTTCTGGTATTGCGCCGGCGATTATGGCTTCTTTCCATTTTGATGTCCCTTGTTTATTTGCTAAAAAAGCAAAACCTAGTACTTTAAAGGATGGTTTTTATAGTACTGAAATTCATTCATTTACTAAAAATAAAACAAGCACAGTCATTGTTTCTGAAGAGTTTTTAGGAGTAGATGATAAAGTGCTAATCATTGATGACTTTTTAGCCAATGGTGATGCATCATTAGGTCTTATTGACATAGTCAATCAGGCAAACGCGACAACTATTGGTGTAGGCATTGTAGTTGAGAAAAGTTTCCAAAACGGGCGTCAACGTTTAGAAGATGCAGGATTAAACGTATCTTCATTGTGTAAAGTAGCCTCATTAAAAGGCAATAAAGTAACACTTCTTGGTGAAGCGTAATGAAAAATTTTATATTAAGCGTGCAACATCTGTTAGCTATGTATGCTGGAGCGATTCTTGTTCCAATTATTGTTGGAACGAGTTTGAAATTCTCGCCTGAAGAAATAGCTTATTTAGTTACAGTCGATATTTTTATGTGCGGTGTAGCAACATTTCTTCAAGCGAATAAAATCACTGGTACAGGCTTACCAATTGTACTTGGATGTACTTTTACTGCAGTAGCACCAATGATACTTATAGGACAGACGAAAGGGCTTGATGTACTTTACGGCTCTCTTTTTGCATCTGGTATTTTAGTTGTAATAATTGCACCCTTCTTTTCACATCTTGTTAAATTTTTCCCTCCGGTTGTAACAGGTAGTGTTGTTACAATCATAGGTGTTAATTTAATGCCAGTCGCTATGAATTATTTGGCAGGTGGTCAAGGTGCCAAAAATTACGGCGATACTAAGAACTTACTTTTAGGTGGCGTAACATTATTAATCATCTTAATCTTACAAAGATTTACAAAGGGATTTTTAAAATCTATTGCCATTCTTATAGGGTTAGCATTAGGTACTGCTTTAGCTAGTGTGTTTGGCATGGTCGATATTAAACAAGTTGGAGATGCACATTGGTTTGGTTTTCCTTTACCGTTTAGATTTTCAGGATTTGGTTTTGATTTAAGTTCAATCCTTGTATTTTTCATTGTTGCAGTTGTAAGTTTAATTGAATCTACTGGTGTTTATCATGCACTGAGTGAAATTACAGGTAAAAAGTTGGATAGAAAGGATTTTCGTAGAGGTTACACTGCGGAAGGTCTAGCCATTATTTTAGGATCAATGTTTAATTCGTTCCCTTATACAGCTTATTCACAAAACGTTGGACTTGTGTCATTATCAGGAGCAAAAAAAAATAATGTCATATATGGCATGGTTATCTTACTACTCATTTGTGGATGTATACCTAAGTTAGGTGCTTTAGCAAATATTATTCCATTACCTGTTTTAGGTGGAGCTATGATAGCAATGTTTGGCATGGTTATGGCATACGGGGTAAGTATATTAGGGAATATTAATTTTAAAAGCCAGAACAATTTATTAATTATAGCAGTTTCAGTGGGATTAGGAGCTGGAATCAGTGCGGTACCTCAAGCATTTAAAGGGTTAGGAGAGCAATTTGCTTGGTTAACACAAAACGGCATTGTACTAGGTGCAATCTCAGCGATAATCTTAAATTTCTTTTTTAACGGTATAAAGTATAAACAAAGTGATGAAAATGTGAAATAATGTAACTAATTTCAAAATAAAATTGGAGGCTGTTTTTAAATGTGGGAAAACAAATTTGCTAAAGAATCTTTGACATTTGACGATGTATTACTCATTCCAGCTGAATCAGATGTTTTGCCAAGTGATGTTGATTTAAGTGTTGAATTATCAGACAAAATCAAATTAAATATTCCTGTTGTTTCTGCGGGTATGGATACAGTAACTGAATCTAAAATGGCAATTGCAATGGCACGTCAAGGTGGTCTAGGCGTAATCCATAAAAACATGGGCATTGAAGAACAAGCAGATGAAGTACAAAAAGTTAAACGTTCAGAAAATGGCGTTATTACTAATCCTTTCTTCCTAACTCCGGACGAAAGTGTTTATGAAGCGGAAGCTTTAATGGGTAAATATCATATCTCAGGTGTTCCAATTGTTGATAATAAATCTGATAGAAATCTTGTAGGCATTTTAACGAATCGTGACTTACGTTTTATTGAAGACTTCTCAATTAAGATTTCTGGTGTAATGACGAAAGACAATTTAATTACTGCACCAGTTGGTACAACTTTAGATGAAGCAGAAGCAATACTTCAAGATCATAAGATTGAAAAACTTCCATTAGTAGAAAATGGTCGTTTAGAAGGTTTAATTACAATTAAAGATATTGAGAAGGTGCTTGAGTTCCCATATGCAGCCAAAGACAAACATGGTAGATTGCTAGCTGCAGCTGCAATCGGTACTTCTAAAGATACTGAAATCCGTGCTCAAAAATTATTTGAAACGGGTGTTGATGCTTTAATTATTGATACAGCTCACGGTCATTCTAAAGGTGTTATTGAACAAGTTAAACATATTAAAGAAATATACCCAGAAATTACAGTTGTTGCCGGTAATGTTGCTACTGCAGTAGCGACTCGCGCGTTATTTGAAGCGGGTGCTGATGTTGTAAAAGTAGGTATTGGACCTGGTTCTATCTGTACAACTCGTGTGGTTGCAGGTGTAGGCGTACCTCAAATTACTGCAATTTATGATTGTGCGACAGAAGCACGTAAACATGGTAAGGCGATTATTGCTGATGGTGGTATTAAGTTCTCTGGTGATATTATCAAAGCCTTAGCAGCCGGTGGTCATGCTGTAATGTTAGGTAGCTTGTTAGCGGGTACTGAAGAGAGTCCAGGTGCAACTGAAATTTTCCAAGGTAGACAATATAAAGTGTATCGTGGTATGGGCTCATTAGGTGCAATGGAAAGAGGTTCTAACGACCGTTACTTCCAAGAAGACAAAACACCTAAGAAATTTGTGCCCGAAGGTATTGAAGGACGTACCGCTTACAAAGGACCTTTACAAGATACAGTTTATCAATTAATGGGTGGTGTCAGAGCAGGTATGGGTTATACTGGTTCAAGAGATCTCAAAGAATTGCGTGAAGAAGCTCAATTCACTCGTATGGGTCCAGCCGGTTTAGCTGAAAGTCACCCACATAATGTTCAAATTACTAAAGAATCACCAAACTATTCTTTCTAATGAGCAACATTAATGATTTCATAATTTAAGAGAACGCTCTTCTTAATGGTGTTTGTTCTTGCGTTAAATTCATTTTTAAAAACAAATGAAAGACACCTTGAGGAGCGTTTCTCTCAGCTTTAGATAAAATTATATAATAAAGGAGATTCATTACTATGGAGATGGCGAAAGAGCAAGAGTTAATTCTTGTCTTAGACTTTGGTAGCCAATATAACCAGTTAATTACACGTCGCATTCGTGAAACGGGCGTTTACAGTGAATTACATGATCATGAAATTTCTATTGAGGAAATTAAAAGAATGAATCCAAAAGGTATCATTCTCTCAGGTGGTCCCAATTCAGTGTATGAAGAGGGGTCATTTACAATTAATCCGGAAATATATAATCTAGGTATTCCTGTCTTAGGTATTTGTTATGGTATGCAATTGACAACTAAACTTTTAGGCGGAAAAGTAGAGCGTGCAAATGAGCGTGAATATGGGAAAGCCATTATTAATGCTAAATCAGATGAGCTCTTCTTTGGTTTACCATCTGAACAAACAGTATGGATGAGTCACTCAGATAAAGTCATTGAAATTCCTGAAGGATTTGAAGTGATTGCGGACAGTCCAAGTACGAATTACGCAGCTATTGAAGATAAATCTCGTCGTATTTATGGAGTGCAATTCCATCCAGAAGTACGTCATACAGAATATGGTAATGACTTATTAAGAAACTTTGTAAGGCGAGTGTGTAATTGTACTGGCAAATGGACAATGGAAAACTTTATCGAAATTGAAATTGAAAAGATACGTGAACAAGTTGGTGATTGTAAAGTATTATGTGCAATGAGTGGTGGCGTAGATTCATCTGTAGTTGCTGTATTATTACATAAAGCAATTGGCGACCAATTAACTTGTATCTTTGTTGACCATGGTTTACTCCGTAAAGGTGAAGGCGACATGGTAATGGAGCAATTTGGTGAAGGTTTTGATATGAATATCATTCGCGTCAATGCTCAAGAACGTTTTATGGATAAATTAAAAGGTGTTTCTGATCCAGAGCGCAAACGTAAAATTATCGGTAATGAGTTTGTCTATGTCTTTGATGATGAAGCAGCCAAACTATCAGACGTTGATTTCTTAGCTCAAGGTACGTTATACACTGATGTCATTGAATCAGGAACTAAGACGGCCCAGACAATTAAATCACATCATAATGTTGGTGGATTACCAGAAGACATGGAATTTGAACTCATCGAACCAATAAATACATTATTTAAAGACGAAGTTCGCGCTTTAGGTATTGAATTAGGCATTCCTGAACATTTAGTTTGGAGACAACCTTTCCCAGGACCAGGATTAGGTATTCGAGTGCTTGGAGAAATCACTGAGGATAAATTAGAAATTGTACGTGAGTCGGATGCAATTTTGCGTGAAGTTATATGTGAGGAAGGTCTTGAAAGAGATATCTGGCAATATTTCACAGTACTTCCAGGTATTCAATCAGTAGGTGTCATGGGAGACTATCGTACGTATGACCATACTGTAGGCATCCGTGCTGTAACTTCAATCGATGGTATGACTAGTGATTTTGCTCGTATTGATTGGGAAGTTTTACAAAAAATTTCAAGTCGCATTGTTAATGAAGTGGACCACGTTAACCGCGTCGTCTATGACATTACTTCTAAGCCACCTAGCACAATCGAGTGGGAATAATGAATTAATCATATTAAATAGGTTAGAAACACCAAAAAAAGGGTTTCTAGCCTGTTTATTTTTATATTGAATACGTTTTGAATACGAGTTTATATTAATAATAAATTTCTTGCTTATTTTTTCATGTTGCTTGCTTTTATGTGAGTGTATTTATGTTAACGTTTAAATGATTTATCTCTATTTCACAGTAAAGTTATTAATCAAAACCAAGATGTTGTTTTGACAGTAGGTATGCTGAATTTAACTTTGAAAGTTGATAAGTCTAGTTTGTTAAACATTTATTAATATCTTTACAAAAACTAAAATAATTGAACATTTATTGAAAAATAGTTGTTTTGAATAGACAATTAATTGTGCTTGATTAATAATAAGAGTGTAGAGGTTATACTCCCCCAAAGTTCACCTCTCACCCTTAGTCATATCTCATTTCCTCTCCACGCATACTTTTAACTAGATTAGACGTTGGAAAAGGGAGTAGCTACACCGTTTAAGGTGTGGCTTTTTTTCTTACTAAAATTAAAGATATATGTTAGTATTCTTTTCTAATACGATATTCTATTTCATAGAAATTAATCAAATTAAATAAAAAAATCTGTCTCTGTAAAAAAATTTATTCAATTATGAGAATCTTTATTATTTTTTTAATTTATTATTTCATTTTTATTGCAAATTTTCACTAAAAAAGTTAAAATACTTTTGGGATTGTTAGAAAAAGGGGATTTATTTGAATTAGCAATAAACCGATTTTGGAAAATCTAACTTTTAATTAAACCTATAATGTAAGTAACAAGCTTCTTACTACTAATAATTAGAATACTCCATTTTATATATCAATATTAAACAAGATGTTAAATAAGTATTTAAACATATTGCACTTGAAATTGGATATAAGGAGGATTATTTATGAAATATTTTACTTATGTAGATAGAGAAAACTGTATTTCTTGCGCTGCTTGCGGTGCTGCTGCACCAAATTTATTTAAATATGATGTGGAAGATATAGCATATGCATGTTTAGACAACAACAATGGTAATGCACCAATTCCTTTTGATGAAATTGAAAATTTAAATGATGCTTTTGAAGGATGTCCAACAGAATCAATAAAAATATCAAAAATTCCATTTGATGACAAGGAAGAGTGGTAATATGAGCAAAATTGGTTTTGGAAAGTTGTTGTTAGAGATTCAAAATAAAGTAAGTAGCTTAAAAGATCCATCATTAATCATTAGTACACTTTTTACGCTAGATGGAAAGATTAATAAAATAACCGGTAATAAAAGCTTAAATATTGAACAAATTGTATTATACCAGAATTTAAATGAGTTTAATTGTACAGTTGTTTTTGCTTCAGATTTTAAAAATATAAATAAAGATAGTAAAAATAATGTATATTTTGGAATAACAGAATATGGACGATTAATTCTAGGTAAAGATAATTTTTATGATGAATATACTTATATTTTAGGATGTTTTATCGTCAAAGATTCAATAATTAAAGTTATTAACGATAAAATTAGAAAAAGTAAAGAAAAAGAAGATATGCTTTACAAAGAACAATTAATCCCTTTTTTTGAAAATAAAAATCGAACCGAAATTAATGAAATATTAAAGTTTATAAAGTTCAATATATATCATATGGCACCAATATTACTCTATTTAAATGATCAAACTTTCAGCACTTTCTATAATTATAATAACTTAGTAGAAGAGTTTGATGGAGATACAAATGAATTTTTATTAAATGATTTACTGATTAAAAATATAAATGATTGGAAGCAGTCAGAGAAAATATTTGTTTTTAATATGTACTTATTACTCAAATCTGGACCGCCATCACGTGGCGAAGAAGTCAATGGAATTCACTTTTCGCTGTCATTTTTAAATGAATATTTCGATCAGAAAATTCAAGAATATAGTGACATTCTACAAATTAAAACAAATAACGATTGTAGGATTGAAGAGAAGGCACAGCTAACATATGTAATGAGAACAGAGATAGAAGATAAATTTTTAATATATAGACTTATTAATGGAATTAACTTACATAAAGAAGAAAAATATATTGAAAAAAATGAGTTATCCAAAATAAGTGATGAATATTTAAAAAAAGATTTAGAACAACTAACTAATGTCGAATTTTCTATAGATTTTTATCATTTCTTCTACCAAATTATTGAAAACAATCTTTATTCGCAACCATTTAAAATTATCGACAAAATAATGAATATTATTATTAATAAAGCAATTTCTAAAACATCATCTGATATTGGAATGGCTCGAGGATTTAGGTCACCTTTGAAGTTTCATGAGGCACATCAAAATGATGAACTAGAAGAGATTTTTAATTGGAAACAGAATGAATATTTTTGCTGTGTTGTTCCAAGTGCAAATATGAAAAAAGCCTTTCAAAGTAATACCAAAGTGTTAATAGGAATATTAACTGCTATAAGTAAAAGAATGGAATATAATAGCTGGCATTATACCCCAGGAAATTTTTTGAATAATCAAACTCGTATCACTCGCCATTTTTATTTTCCACCGGCTATGGCGGATATCACACAGTGGAGTGATCAGCACCATAAAGGTCACATGTTTGCTAAAGTGAGACACGCTATCAGATGCCCAGGATCTATTTCAAATGAAGGTTATATTTATAACGCCTTCTTTGATTTAAGGTTAATGAAACAATTTGGAAAAAGCTATAGTGAATATGATCTTGCAGTTGCTATGTATTATCAAGAAATTTTAAAACAATTATTTCAAGCTTGGTTAGATGTATGTAAAAAAGCTAAGACAGATATTAAAAATGATATATATAAAAGAGAATGGTACCAACAAGAATACATAAATATATAAAGCAGGTGACAAGGAATGAAAACCCTATTATTTATAAATATAAGAAGTCATAAAGTAGAGAGGGTTCAACCAATTATTGAAGCAAAGAATTTAGGATATCGAGTGGTATTGATGGCAGATAAAGAACCCAAGTTTATTGGGAATTTATTGGATGAGCTAATCATTATTGATTCTTATGATATCCGACAAACAATTAATAAAGTTATGGAATATAACAAAAACGTAAAAATTAGTGGTATTTTGACTTGGTCAGATAAAGATGTAGAACTTGTGTCGTATTTAAATAAAGAGTTAGGGTTGCCTGGTGTAAATCCTGAAATCGTCCAAAATGTAAGAAATAAATATAACATGAGACAAGCAATTTCGAATATTAAAAACTTATCTCCAAAATTCCAACGGGTTGAAAGTTTGGAAGATTTAAGAATAGCAGTAGATTATATCGGAATACCAGGTATATTAAAGCCTGTTGGTGCTTCAGGTAGTAAGGGGATTTTTAAGATTGAAAGTGCTCAGCATTTAGAAAATATTTTTCATTCATTAGTTGATGCTACCTCTCCTAAAAATGATAAGGTTTATACGTATTATCCTAATGAATATATCTATGAAGAGTATATCGAAGGAGAAGAATTCTCTGTTGAAGGCGTTGTACAAAATAATGAGGTATTTATAGCAGGTATAACTGACAAGAGAGTGACAGATGATTTTTCCTTAGAATATATTGCTTTCTTTCCATCTGATAAACCTAAACATGTGAAAGATGAAATTAAGGGACGCGCAACGTTAGCGATTCAAATTTTAGAAATTGATAATTGTGCATTTCATTTAGAAGGTAGATTGACTAAAGAAGGTTTTAAAGTCATAGAGGTGGCAGCAAGACCAGCTGGAGGTTTTATTACATCACATCTTATTAGATTATCTTCAGGATACTCATTTATTGAAAAAATTATAGATGTATCAGTTGGGAATGACGTGAAAAAACAATGGCCTGATTTTGAAAAAAATAATAAAAAATTATGTTATTACAGTATAAGAGCACATCAAAGTGGAACGTTTAAAAAAATTGAGGGCTTGGATAATATCATGGAAATACCCGGTGTGAAACTTGTCATACCTTTAAAAGAGGCAGGCGATAAAGTAGTTATGCCACCTGAACATTTTTCTAGTTGTTTCGTTGCAAATATTATTTTAGAAGGTCGAAGTACTAAAGAAATCGAAAATATCATAAATAAAATCGAAGAATTTATAAAGGTTGAGATACAATGACGGTAATTATACTATCTAGTACCGATGGGATGAAAACACCTTATGATCAATGGTTTTTAAACACAAAAGATGATGTTATACTCTTTTGTCCGAAAGAAAAAGAATATACATTTAATAAAAATAATTTTTTAATGATTGAATCGTTTGAGAACTATTTGAATAATGTAAATGTAGAAATAAAAGCAATTCAGTTGAGTAAATTATATAATATCACTCATGTTTTATCTATCTCGGAATTTGATGTGAAGCGAAGTGCTAGGCTAAGAGAAATATTAAATTTACCTGGCCAATCTTTGATAAGTGCAGAAGCATATAGAAATAAAGTTTTAATGAAACAGTTGCTATATGGAACAGCTGTTAATATTCCTCAATTTGAAAAGGTCATTTCAAAAAAGCAAGTTGAAAATTTTGTGTCTCAAAACAATTATCCTGTAGTCCTCAAACCTATTTATGGTTCAGGATCTACTCATGTGTTTATTGCAAAAAACCAACATGATATTGACAGCTTTTTTGAAGAACATAAAACAATAGATGATTTTGAAGTCGAGGAATTTATCAATGGAGAAATGTATCATATTGATGGATTGGTTCACAACAATGAAGTGTTCCTATCCTATGTTTCTAAATATTATAATGGTTGTTTGGAATTTCAAAAAAACCAACCGTTATCTAGTTATATGATTGAAGAAAATAATGAGATAAATTTAACTTTAAAACATAAAACTGAAATAGTAATCGATACTTTACCAAGTTTTACAAATGGTTCTTTTCATGCTGAATATTTTATAACTAACAATCATAAGGTATATTTGTGTGAAATAGGAAGTAGGACTGGAGGTGGCGAAGTAGGAAATGCAATTTATCATTCAACACACATACAGTTAAATAAAGAAAGTTTATGTTTGCAAGTGGATGAGACTCATGTTCGTGACATTCAACAACAGCCAATTAAAAAATATTCTGGCTTTGTCTTATTGCCACCTCAAAGTGGAATTTTTAAAGGAATAAAAAAGGATTTAGACTATGAGTGGATAGTAAAAATTAAAAATATAGCTAAAGAAAATAAGGTATATAATGATGCACAATTAAGTGTTGATCATATCATATCTATTTTAATCGAGGGAAATAATGAAAATGAACTCATTTCTAGAATTAATATAGTCAATGACTGGTATAGAAAGAATGTTATATGGGCACCTCTTTAACCAAATAAAGGTGATTTTGGTTGAAAAATTTACCTGAAATTATATATATACTTTTTATAGCTACATTTCTAGAAAGATTTAGTTATTTTTTAATCATACCTTTTTTATCAATATATTTAGCTCAAACTTATTACTATAGCGGTTTGGAAATTGGATTCATTGTTTCAACATTTGCAATAACGTCACTGTTCATGAGCTTTATAGCAGCACCTTTAATAGATAAGATTAATAAAAAAATCATTATCTTTATTGGTCTATTTCTATCAGCAATAAGTTTTCTGTGCTTTCCATTAATCAACCAATACAGTTTATTTATAGTATTTGCATTAGTTAATGGTATAGGAAGTAGCCTTCTTTCTCCAACGTATAAAACAATTATGGCTATTTATACTGATGAAAAATATAAAGATATCGTGTTTAATATCCGTTATTATCTTATCAATATTTCTGCGACATTAGCGCCATTATTGTCGGTTCAACTACAATTTTTAGGTGTAAATATTATTTGTTATATTATTTTTATGGCTTATTGTTTCAATTTTAATGCGTTTATATATGCGTTTTTGATTCTTAAAATAGATTTGGATAGTAAAAATGTCACGTCAAAAATCGATGTAAAACGTATATATACAATATTTCGTGATGATAGAGCATATTCTTGTTTAATCACTGGTTTAGTGTTATTTGTTTTTGGTTATACCGTGATGACCAGTATATTGCCTCAATTTTTTGCCTTACATTATAAGCATCATGATGCTTCAAAATTATTTGCACTGTTATTATCTGTAAATGGTATTACTGTCATTACTTGCCAATTTTGTATCTATTTATTCAGTAAAATTACTTCCGTAAAAACATCAATTATAACAGGAGCTATTCTTATGCCGATAAGTTTATTTCTCCTCGGTACGGCGGATTATATAATATTTAAATGCTTAGCAATGATAGGATTTACGATTGCTGAGATGTTAGTTTTTACAATGATAGATATACGTATAGATGAGTTATCTGATGTTAATTATAAGGGGTCATATTACTCGTTGGCTGGTTTACAATACTTGGGGGCGCTATTAGCTCCAGTTATCGGAGGTATATTTTTAGATAGTATTAGGCAAGATTCAATTCTATTTGGTTTATTATCTATTATTACTGCGATAAGTATCATTTTCTTCCATAAAAGTAACATGGTTACATGAGTATTTAAAATAAGGGAGTTAATTTTGGTTCATAAGTGAATATTTAGTTTGTAAATATATAAATATAAATTTAAAATGTAAAATTACATCATTTTATCGACGTTTTAGTATTTATGTTCGTCAGTTAGGCAAAATTGATTTATTAAAGCTTTGACGTTTTATAATGAATATGTATCAATCATTGAGAGGATGATAAAGTTCTTGGGTGATTTAATTCAATTCGCTAAAAAAGTCATCGACTTCTTAAGAAGTATCCTTGTAAATGGTGAACCTAAATACTAAACAAAACCACTCCATGCGGGAGTGGTTTTGTTGTAGCGAAGTATTATTAAATAACAAAAAAGTATAGGTTTGTATTTTTGAAATTTAAAAAGGTTTAATATATATTTGTTAAACAAACTTAAAGTCTAAATTCTCGGAGGGATTTATGAAGAATGTAAGTCCATTTATTTATGTAAAAGATGTAGATAAATCATTATGTTATTATAAAGATGTATTTAATGCTAATACAGAAATTTTGTTGGGTAAAGATGGTAAGACATACCATGCCCAGCTTATTATAGGTAATCAAACGTTTGTTCATTTTTCTGATACGTTTCATAAACATCCAGTTTCTAAACATCCACACCTTATTATCGAATGTGATTCTAAGGAAGAACTAGAGCGTGTCTATCAACGATTGGTGGATGATGGTGGAAGTATTAAAGTTAAACTAGATAAAACATTCTTTAATGCCTATCATGCAGAAGTAAAAGATAATCTGAATGGCATTACATGGGTTTTTAATTATTTTATTGATGAAAATATCTAAAATTTAAATAAAATAATAAGTTATAGGTTAGTTAGAAATGATGAATTTCTGGCTAACCTTTTTAATTGTGTTATTCATAAATTGATTTTTAAAAATATTAGTGTTGATAAAAGAAGGGACTTTTTATAGAACATAAAACGCAATAATTACTATTTTCAAATAGAGGGTTCTTTAAATGGCTAAAATACCAGTAACTGTACTAAGTGGATATCTGGGTTCAGGAAAAACAACACTACTTAACCATATTTTAAAAAATAGAGAAGATCGTCGTATTGCTGTTATTGTGAATGATATGAGTGAAGTAAATATTGATAAAGATTTAGTAGCAGAAGGTGGTGGTTTATCGCGAACTGATGAAAAGTTAGTAGAACTTTCTAATGGATGCATTTGCTGTACATTAAGAGATGATTTGTTACGAGAGATAGAACGGCTGGTCAAAAATGGTGGCATCGATCAAATTGTCATTTAGATACAATGGTAACCGTTGTAGATGCAAACCGCTTTGTTAATGATATACGAAGTGAAGACTTATTAGCTGATCGTGATGAGAGTTTAGATGAGAATGACAAACGTACCATTGCTGACTTGCTTATTGATCAGGTAGAGTTTTGTGATGTGATGATCATCAATAAAATTGATTTAATTAGCGATGAAGCTCTAGAAAAATTAGAAAAAGTACTACGTGCTTTGCAACCAGAAGCAAAGATTATAAAAACAGTTAACTCAGAAGTAGAATTATCTGATGTGCTTAACACGCGTTATTTGATTTTGAGAAAGCAAGTGAGTCTGCGGGGTGGATTAAAGAATTAACAGAGGGTGGCCATGCGACGCATACACCTGAAACCGAAGAGTATGGTATTTCATCTTTTGCGTATACAAGAAGATTACCTTTCCACGCAGAAAGATTTCATCAATGGTTAGAACGCTTGCCTCAAAATATAGTGAGAACGAAAGGTATTGTATGGTTAGCACAGTATAATGATGTTGCATGTCTATTATCGCAGGCTGGTTCACCTTGTAATATTCATCCGGTAACATATTGGGTTGCAACGATGAATGAAAGTCAACAGCAAGCAATATTAAATTCACGACAAGATGTAACAGAAGATTGGGATATTGAATACGGAGATCGTCAAAAACAATTTGTAATTATTGGAACTGATTTGAATCAAGTAAAAATTTCCCAGGAATTAGATGAATGTCTCATTATATAGTAGTGAAATTAATGCTGATTGGAAATCTTTAAGTAGTCCATATGATTGGCATTATAATCAAAGAAGATAATTTATTTAACAGATGAAATGATAGCAGTATTTTAAAATTAGAATTTAAAAGATATTGTTCCACGTGTGAAAAGATGAGATACTTTAATCATTTACCCAAAATAAATTGAACGAGGTGTAAAATGTTATCTTAATGAGTAAAAAGGCAGTTTCCATATTATTTCAATAGAAATTGCCTTCTTAACTCATGTTCCAAATACTGTGAAACAAGTATTAATATTAAGCTAT
>VNIU01000512.1_pt1 | contig 16570 bp, 12 predicted proteins | sample 7248601 | NCBI WGS metagenome assembly VNIU01 (sample SAMN12251564, study PRJNA551026) | human skin metagenome | isolation source: skin samples from healthy patients and patients infected with Netherton Syndrome | host: Homo sapiens | place: France:Paris
TTTCTGGAGTTTCCTTTACTGATTGATTAGCCATTACTTTTTACCTCCTTTAGACTTACTAGTGTAATCACGTTTACGTGGTGGAATTAAACTTACATCAACTGGCTCATAGGTAAATTCTGGTTTTTCAGTTTTATCTTTATAATGTGCCATTGTCGTTTTTAACCATTCATCATCATTACGATCTGGGAATTCTGGTTTGTAGTGTGCACCACGAGATTCATTACGATTATATGCCCCGATAGTAATTACACGAGCCAATACTAGCATATTCCATAATTGACGAGTGAAGAATACCGCTTGGTTACTCCAAGTTTGCGTATCTTCCATATCGATATCTTCATAGCGATTCATCAATTCTTGGATTTTCTTATCTGTTTCTAATAATTTGTCGTTTTCACGTACTACCGTTACATTAGCAGTCATGATTTCACCAAGTTCACGATGAAGTTTATATGCATTTTCAGAACCACGCATATTTAATAATTTATCGAAGCGTTCTTGTTCTTCTCTAACACGCGCTTCGTAAATACTGTCATCTAATTCAGTGTAGGATTTTTCAATATTTTCAACGTATTTGATAGCATTAGGACCTGCAACAATACCACCATAAATAGCTGAAAGTAATGAGTTAGCACCTAAGCGGTTACCACCATGTTGAGAGAAATCACATTCACCTGCGGCAAATAAACCTTTAATATTCGTCATTTGATCGTAATCTACGTATAAGCCTCCCATTGAGTAATGCACTGCTGGGAAGATTTTCATTGGAACTTTACGTGGATCATCGCCAGTGAATTTTTCATAAATTTCAATAATTCCACCTAATTTAACATCAAGTTCATGTGGATCCTTATGAGATAAGTCTAGGTAGACCATGTTTTCACCGTTAATACCTAATTTTTGATTAATACACACATCAAAAATTTCACGTGTTGCAATATCACGAGGTACTAAATTACCGTAATCTGGATATTTCTCTTCTAAGAAGTACCATGGTTTACCATCTTTATAAGTCCATATACGTCCTCCTTCACCACGAGCAGATTCACTCATAAGACGTAATTTATCGTCACCTGGAATAGCTGTTGGGTGAATTTGAATAAATTCACCATTTGCATAAATCGCACCTTGTTGATATACGATAGATGCAGCAGATCCGGTATTAATCATAGAATTTGTAGTTTTACCAAATATAATACCAGGACCACCAGTTGCCATAATCACAGCATCTGAACCAAAGGACTTAATTTCTGATGTAGTCATATTTTGGGCTACGATACCTCTTGTAGCATCCTCATCATCTTTAACGATACCTAAAAATTCCCATCCTTCGTATTTCGTCACTAATCCGTCCACTTCAAATGAACGTACTTGTTCGTCAAGTGCGTAAAGTAATTGTTGACCTGTTGTTGCACCAGCAAAAGCTGTTCTATGATGAAGCGTACCACCGAAACGTCTAAAGTCTAATAAACCCTCTTTAGTTCTGTTAAACATGACCCCCATACGGTCTAACAAATGAATAATTTTCGGTGCAGCATCAGCCATGGCTTTAACAGGTGGTTGGTTAGCTAAGAAGTCTCCACCATACACTGTATCATCGAAGTGAATCCATGGAGAATCGCCTTCACCTTTAGTATTTACCGCACCATTTATGCCACCTTGTGCACAAACAGAGTGCGAACGTTTAACAGGTACAATTGAGAATAAATCTACATGTGCACCTTGTTCTGCCGCTTTAATTGTTGACATCAGACCGGCTAGTCCTCCACCGACAACAATAACTTTTTTCTCTGCCATAGAAATGTCACTCCCCTGAATATTTAAATCTAAAGCTTCACCTTCTACCTTCTCTTAAGATATAACTGAAATAAATGCATCACTTTTTATACATTGGTTTTATTAGATAAAGCTTTGATTGTAAAAGACTTTCGATATAGTCTTTCTACTTTTAAAATTGCTATGTCGATAAGTTAAAAAGGTAACTAATTACATGAATGCGATAATGGCTGAGACACCGATATATGAAATCACTAGGAATACAATTAATGAAATCCAAGTGAATACGCGTTGTGATTTCTTAGATTGTAAAAAGCCCCATGTCACACAGAATGACCATAAACCATTAGCAAAATGGAACACAACCGCAACAACACATATAATGTAGAAGATTGCCCATAAAGGATGTTGTAATGTTTCATGCATTAAATTATAATCTACTGCTTTACCATAAAAAGCTTTTTGTAATCGAGTTTGCCATAAGTGCATTGCGATAAAAATAAATGCTAGAATACCACTTACACGTTGGAAGAAGAACATCCAGTTTCTAAATAAAGAATAGTGACCGATGTTTTCTTTAGCTGTAAATGCAATATGTAAACCAAACAAACCATGGTAAAGTAATGGAATATAAATCAACACAAATTCAGCTATAATTAAAAATGGTAATGATTCCATAAAACCAGACGCCTTATTAAAAGCCTCTACTCCCTGTGTAGCTTGATGGTTTACCATTAAGTGAACGATTAAGAATGCACCTATTGGAATAACCCCTAATAACGAATGTAATCTTCTTAAGTAAAATTCGTTCTTTGATTGAGCCAAAAAGAGTCCCCCCTACGAAACAAAAAATTTAAATTGCTAATTCTCCGAAAATTGTAGGCAAAATGCACTTAAATTTTATATAAAAGACTAGCATAACTTTACTTTTTTATTTCGTACTTGAGAGATAGTAAAGCACCTAAAAATCAGAACGCTATATACACAAGTATTGCTTAAAAAAGTAAAAAGCTAGTAATTAAATAGAATCATTTCATTAAGTTGTGAAGATTCATAGTTGCATCAATCAACTGAATAGTGATAACAATTCTCACTTAGAAAACGCTTCCACACAACTTTAAAAAAATTAGCTTTTGTTAACCATATTGTAACATTAATTTCATAATTTTTGGGTATGAGAATAACTCTCACACCCATTTTTTATAATTATTTACTTTGTAATGCATCTTGAAGAGTTTTAGCAACCTTCTCTGGTAAGCCAGACTTCCTCAATTCATCTAACGAAGCTTCTTTCATTTTCTTAATTGAACCAAATGTTCTTAAAAGCGCCGTTTTTCTTTTTGCACCTATACCGTCAATATCGTCTAGAACCGATTTCAAACCTGTTTTTTGTCTCGTTTGTCTATGGAACGTTATTGCAAAACGATGCACTTCATCTTGGATACGATGCAATAAGTAAAAAGCTTGGCTATTTTTCTTTAAAGGTACGATTTCTGCACTTGCACCATACAATAATTCAGACGTTTGGTGTTTATCATTTTTTTGCAGTCCAGCAACAGGGATGTCTAATCCCAACTCATTTTCAAGAACGTCCATCACACCATTCATGTGACCTTTACCTCCATCTACAATAATTAAATCTGGTAGTGGAAGACCTTCACTAAGTACTCGAGTGTATCGACGACGCACAACTTCACGCATTGATTTATAATCGTCAGGCCCTTCAACAGTTTTAATTTTGTACTTACGATACCCTTTTTTATCAGGCTTGGCATCTACAAAAGTAACCATTGCAGATACCGGATCAACACCTTGAATATTAGAATTATCAAAAGCTTCGATTCTAATTGGCGTTTGAATACCCATACGCTCTCCTAATTCTTCAATGGCTTTTATCGTTCTAGATTCATCTCTAGCGATTAGTTCAAATTTATTATCAAGTTGTACTTCCGCATTATGATTGGCTAAATCTATCATTTCTTTTTTATCACCACGTAATGGTTGAATAATCTTTGTATCAACCACCGATTTAATAATATCTTTATCAAGATTTTTGGGGATATGGACTTCCTTAGGTAATAGATGCTGATTTAAACTATAAAACTGACCTATAAATGTATAAAACTCTTCTTCTTCTGTCTGCTGAATTGGAATCATTGTTGCATCACGTTTAATCATATTACCTTGTCTAATAAAGAATACTTGAACGCACATCCAACCTTTAGAGACGCTATAACCAAATACATCTCTCACAGTATTGTCCGTAGACATAATTTTTTGTTTTTTCGTTAAATTATGAATATGTTGAATCATATCTCTATATTCTTTTGCTTGCTCAAAATCGAGTTGCTCACTTGCTTTAGTCATTTGGTCATCTAAATTATTAAGTATTGTCTTATCTTCTCCATTTAGAAAATCCGTAATTTCTTTAGTCATTTGAGCATATTTGTCTAAATCCACATCATACACACATGGTCCCATACATTGCCCAATATAATAATAAAGACATAGCTTATCTGGCATATTATCGCATTTTCTAAAAGGATAGATTCGATCAAGCAACTTTTTCGTTTCTTGAGCTGAATACGCATTTGGATAGGGCCCAAAATATTTACCTGTATTCTTCTTTACAGTACGTGTAACGAGTAACCGAGGATGCTTCTCTTTAGTAATCTTGATAAATGGATAACTTTTATCATCTTTTAATAGAATATTATACCGAGGTTGATACTGCTTAATAAGGTTTAATTCTAATAATAACGATTCTGTTTCACTAGATGTGACGATAAACTCGAAATTTCTAATTTCACTAACTAAACGTGTCGTTTTAGCATCATGTGCTCCAGTAAAATAAGAACGAAGTCGATTTCTCAGTTTCTTAGCTTTTCCAACATATATAACCTGTTCATTTCTATCCTTCATTAAATAACAACCTGGCTCTAACGGAACTACATTTAGTTTTTCTTTAATTTTCTTTTGATAGTCCTCCAAGATACTCCTCCTTTCGATGTTTTTTGAAAATGAACTTTTGAACAAAATAAAGCTGGAGCAATTACTAAATGTAATGCCCCAGTCTTTTAATTATGTCATTCTTATAGATGTTTATCTAATACTTCTGCTAAGTTTTCTTTAGGTTGGAATCCTACAACTTTATCAACTGGTTCGCCATCTTTAAATACGATTAAAGTTGGAATACTCATTACTTCATATTTTGCAGCAGTTGATGGATTTTCGTCTACATCTAATTTTAAAATATCAGCTTTACCATCATAATCCCCTGCTAATTCTTCTAAAACTGGTGCAATCATTTTACAAGGTCCACACCAAGTAGCCCAAAAATCAACTAATTTGACACCAGATTCAATTTTACTATCAAAATCAGAATCAGTTACTTTTACGATTGCCATAAATGCCAATCCTCCTTATTTTTTAAATGATGAGCAAATTATAACAGACTTTAAAGACAACTGCATCGCTATTGCTCAATTAAAGTGTCAAAATTCTACTTGCTCTATTCTATCATTCCTATTATCTAACAATACTGGATTCATTGTACGTTATTTTCTAAAAAAATCAAATACAGTGCTTCCGTTATTTTGATAATCATTTATTTAAGTTCAACTACGGTTACACCAAAGCCACCCTCACTTGGCATACCACCTCTGAAATGACTCACACTTTTATGTTTTTTCAAATGTTGTTGAACGCCTTTTTGAAGTGCACCTGTACCTTTACCGTGAATGATATAAACTTGTTCATAGTTTCTTAGTACCGCTTGGTCTAAATATTGATCTAATTCAACTAATGCTTCTTCATAACGATAACCTCTTAAATCTAATTCAGTCTTAATCGTCTGTCTATGATGTCTTGTAACCATTTTAGTTGGTTTTTCTTTTTTCTTTTTTGTTTTTTCTAAATCTTCAAGAGGTAATTTAATTTTAATAATACCCATTTGAACAACCGCTTCTTCATCGCCTACAAGTTCAAGTACTTCACCTTTTTGTCCGTAAGAGAGTACTTTCACTTCGTCACCAGCATTAATTCTATCGTATTTTTTCTTCTGAACATTTTGTTTTATTGATGTCGCTTCATATTGATTATCGAGTTGCTTTTTCTTATCAATTAATTCATGTTCTTTGACCTCAGCACCCTTATGCTCTCTAAGATTTCTTAGTTCTTTAAGAATCTCATCGGCTTCTTTAGTGGCTGATTTTACACGTTGGTTAGCTTTCTCTTTTGCTTCATTCATTAATAATTTCTCATAATTTTGATATTGCTGATACTGTTTCGATAATTCATCATGTATATTTTCAGCTTCACGAACAAGTCGCTCTAATTCAATACGTTGTTGATCAACACGTTTTGAATTCTTTTCTAAAGATTCTATCATTGCATTGATTTCTTGTTCATCCATACCTATCATCGTTTTGGCTTTATTGATAATGTTAAGATTGAGTCCTAATTTTTTAGAAATATCAAACGCGTTTGATCGACCTGGTACCCCCATTAACAATTTATAAGTCGGACTCAAAGTATCGACATCAAATTCAACGCTCGCATTCATCACACCTTCACGGTTATAACTATACGCTTTTAATTCAGGATAATGTGTCGTCGCCATAACTAGAGATCCTAAATTACGTACATAATCTAAAATACTCATAGCCAAAGCTGCACCTTCGCTAGGATCAGTGCCGGCACCTAATTCATCAAAAAGAATTAAACTGTTTTTATCTGCCTCATGTAGAATGTCTACTATATTTTTCATATGCGATGAGAATGTTGATAACGACTGTTCAATGGATTGTTCATCACCAATATCGCAATATACATTTTCAAATACACTTAATTGACTTCCATCTAATGTTGGCACTAACAACCCAGATTGAGCCATTATTATAATTAAACCTAATGTTTTGAGTGTAACTGTCTTACCACCCGTATTAGGTCCAGTAATAATAACTGTTTCTATATCTTCAATAAACTCAATTGTATTTGCAACAACTGTGTCTCTTTCTAATAATGGGTGAAAGGCATTAGGTAAATAAACTGTTCTTTCCTTATTAAAGGTAGGCTTCGTCCCTTTAATCGTGTGCGCATATCGTGCCTTAGCTGTTAGAAAATCGATTTGCCCCATCACCGATTCAGCGACTATTAACGCATCTGCTTCAACCGAAACACTCCCAGTTAATTCGGTTAAAATGCGTTCTCGTTCAACAGCTTCATCGTTACGCAAACGACTAATTTGATTATTCATTTCAACAACAGAACTTGGTTCAATATAAAACGTTTGACCAGATGCAGATTGATCATGCACAATACCATTAAAATCTTGTCGATATTCTGCTTTTACAGGAATTACATTGCGATCATTTCGCACTGTAACAATGGCATCGGATAATTTCTTTTGATTACCTTGACTTTTAACAATACGATCTAAATCTTGTCGAATACGTTGATTCGTACTTGAGATTTTACTTCTGATACCCTGTAACATATAACTTGCATGATCAAATAAATCATGAGTATCACACTTATCGTTAATTTCTTTAAATAAATCTGTCAACACCGGTAGTTGGTTCAATTTGTCATCTAGAATGGGATACTTAACTTCTTCATCTTCTTCTAAAAGTTGATTGTAAAACGTTTTAAATTGATTTTGTACTTGAACTAAATGTTTAATTAAGTTTAGTTCCATAACATTAAGTACACCACCAATAGTCGCTCTGTGTATAAGTGGTGTTACTTTAGCTAAACCACTCAAACTTGGCAATCGATATTTATTGTATATTTGTGAGATTTCATCTGTTTCGTTCATTTGAAAGACAGCAGTATCGTAATCACTGACGGGAGACATCGCTTGAACCTTTTCACGGCCTAAATCACTTATTGTTTCTTCAGCAACTAATGATTTAATTTTATTGAATTCCAAGACATCTAATGTTTTTTGTCTCATGCAATCCCTCTATTTCTTCATTTTATTCGTCTTAATTAATGTTTTAAATTCATCTCTAGTCATTGTATTAATAACTCTTTCTTTGTTAACAAACCCTTTTTGAGCAGTAGCTACACCATATTTCATAAACTCAAGATGATCAGTATGATGCGCATCAGTATTAATTGTTAATTTTACGTTTGGATATTTACGTACAATTTCTGCGTTTAAATCTAAACGATTAGGATTTGCATTAATTTCTAAAAATGTGTTCGTTTCTTCAGCTAGTTGCATTAATTTCTCTATATTAGTCTTATAACCTTGACGACGTCCAATAATTCGACCTGTTGGATGTGCAATATGTCTAACATAGGGATTTTTACAGGCTACTTCTAAACGTTTCATTATTTCTTTTTCGGACTGATTAAAACTTTGATGTATGGCAGCTATAACATAATCAAGTTGCGCTAATACGACATTATCATAATCTAATGTGCCATCTGGTAAAATATCCATTTCTGTACCTGAATAAATATCTATTTCTTTATATTCTTCATTTAATTGTTTAATTTCTTCATTTTGACGTAGCAAGCGTTCCACTTTCAAACCATTCGCTACTTTGAGACTTTGTGAATGATCAGTTATGACCATAAATTGATAACCCTTTGTGATATTTGCCTCAACCATTTCTCTAATTGAAAATGCACCATCACTATAAGTCGTATGCATATGGATATCACCATTGATATCATCTAATTTAACGATATGACTCAAATCTTTGTCAAATTCGCTACCATCTTCACGCATAGCTGGTGCAATCCAATTCACTCCAAAATGTTCATAAATGGCCGCTTCACTTTGTAATTGTAATAAATTACCATCTGATTGTTCTATACCATATTCGCTTACTTTTTCATTACGTTCTTTAGCCAATTGTCGAATGCGAATATTATGCTCTTTAGAACCAGTAAAGTGTTGCAGTGTATGATAAAATGCAGCAGGTTCAATTAATCTAAAATCTACTCCAATCGTTTCATCATCATAAGAAAGTTCTAATGAAATTTTTGTATCTCCTACAGCAACCTCTTTTACTTTATTAGGAATGTTTAATAATTGTTGTTGCACTTTTTCAGAGTGAGATGTACTTATGATAAAGTCTAAATCTTTACTCATTTCTTTATATCGTCTAAAACTTCCAGCTGAAGAAAACTTATCAACATCTTCAAGCTGTTCAATAAATTGAATGATTTCGTTATTTAATCCTCTCATTTGGTTGACAGGATAGCGATCTTTTTTAGCACCAAGCACTTTGACTGCATCTAAGATATTTTGCTCTGTTTTCTTAGCGAAACCACTTAACTCACTCACTTTACCTTCTTCACATGCTTTTTGCAGACTTGTTTTATCAATAATATGAAGTTCTTTATACAGTTTAGCAATTTTTTTACTACCTAATCCTTGAATTTTTAATAATGGAACTAAACCTTCAGGCACTTCTTTTTGAAGTTGCATAAGCGTTGTTGATTCGCCCTTGTCCTTAAATTCATTAATGACATCACCCACACCTTTACCAATTCCTTTAAGTTCAGTGACATCTTCTATTTCATCTAAAGGACGCTCGTCAATTTCTAAGCTTTGTGCTGCTTTTCTATAAGCAGACACTTTAAAAGTATTTTCTCCTTTTAACTCCATATATGTCGCAATTTTTTCTAATAAGCGTATTACATCTTTTTTAGTCATATACATCTCTCCATAAAAAGAAGACCAGGACACAACATTAAAGTTCGATTTTATCCTGACCTCATATCATTGATTTATAAATTTAAAATAAAATGTGAAATAATTGGCGTTCCAATAATTATTCTTTTACTAATGAATGATTGCATAAATTGATTTTGAATAAACGTATGAGGATACAATGACAATGCGTAAAGTCCTATTTGTATAATAACAACTGCTATTACTAATCCTAAAATGACGCCACCAATACGACTCACTAAATGTATTTTTTTATACGCTACTGTGTTATCAAACGAAACAATAACAAGATATAAAATAAGCTTACAAATGATAGCTATAACCAAAAACCCAATAATTTTTTCAAACCTTAATTGCAAATAATCATATTGAATTGCATAGTTCGTATCATATGCCACTGTTTTGGGAAATGGTAAAAAAACAATTAATCTTTGTGCAATAGCAACATAGAACTGTGACGCAATCCATAAAGATACAATTGTTGAAGTAGAATGTAATGTCGATAGCCAAAATCCTCTCCGAAATCCAATCATCATGAAATAACCGAAGATGATTAGAACAATAAAATCAATCAGCATCTAATCTTCACTTTGTTTTAATTGATTAATTTCTTGCTGTAAACGACGATTTTCTTCTTCCAACATTACTTTCTCGTGCATTATATTAACTGATGTTAAAATCGATTTACGTGTTGTATCTAAGCCTGCTGATTTTTGACCTAACTCTTGCATTTTTTCATCTACAAGATGTGCAACATACCGAATATGTTCAGGACTGTCTTCGCCAATGATTGTGAAATGTTGATCGTTGATCGTAACATTTATTCTATTTTTAAATTCACCCATACTAAATTGCTCCTGACCTTATATTTAAGTGACTTTAACTTTCTTTTGTTTTATCCTATTAATCTAGTTTAAAAATATTAATATGATTAAATCTTTAATTTTACATATTTTTACTTATCAACACACATTATACATGAGTGCTAATAAATATGTAAGTGTCTGTTCTTAAAGAATTAAGCCAAGTGATAGTAAGACAGAACTCTTTCTAAATTCGTAAGCTCAACTCCGATTCCTTGCTTACATGGTCTGGGGAATTTTTAAGAAAAATTTTTGGGTTAGAAACTATATTAAAAAAAATGAATAGGAGCTCATTTTCAATTCAGTCAACTGATGCAAAATTACTAATGTATTTACAGATAATATCTATAACCCATACTTTAATTATTCAACATGGTTAATAATGTCATCCTAAATAAATTTTGATAAAATAAAATGAATACTCATCCAAAAAGCGAGGATTTAATTAATGGGAAATGTCGTGCATAAACTTAAAACTCAAGAAATAAAGACGTTAATGTCTCAGATAACTTTTAATACGTCTAACTTACCTCAAGGTATGAAAGCCCGCACAAAATATCAAAATACGGTCATCAATATTTATCATTCAGGTAAAGTAATGTTCCAAGGTAACAATGCTGAAACTGTAGCATCACAATTGTTACCTGATAAGAAAACGAGTACAAATAAGAGCACCAATTCAAAAACTCAGACAAACACTAGCACACTCGCATATGACTTTTATAATTGTATAGGTAGTGATGAAGCAGGTAGCGGAGACTATTTTGGTCCACTGACTGTTTGTGCAGCATACGTTAGTAAAGAACACGTAAACGTTCTAAAAACGTTAGGTGTAGATGATTCTAAAAAGTTAAATGACAACAAAATTGTTGAATTAGCTGAACAATTAGTCACCTTCATCCCACATTCTTTACTCACTTTAGATAACTTTAAATATAATGAACGACAACGCTTAGGTTGGTCTCAAGTAAAAATGAAAGCAGTTTTACATAATGAAGCCATAAAAAATGTTACCAAAAAGATTAATCATGATGAACTAGACTATATCGTAATTGATCAATTTGCTAAACGAGAAGTGTATCAACATTATGCGCTATCTGAACTACCTTTTCCTAAAAAGACTACGTTCGAAACTAAAGGTGAATCAAAATCATTAGCAATTGCAGCAGCGAGTATCATTTCTCGCTATGCTTTCGTAAAACATATGGATCATATTACACGCCAAATTAAAATGGACGTTCCAAAAGGAGCAAGTAATAAAGTAGATTTATTTGCAGCAAAAGTCATACAAAAATACGGAATTGATCAACTTGATGCTATTTCAAAAAAGCATTTTAAAAATAGGGATAAAGCTTTGACACTCATCTATAAAAAATATAACTAACGAAAAAAGGATCTACTCATAAAGTCATTACAACTTATGAATAGATCCCTATATTATGTTTGTTTTATCTAATTGTAGCACCTTTATTTTCAAGTGCAGCTAAAATTTTATCGTGTACCGCAGTTACGCGCTCATCTGTCAATGTATTTTCAGTGTCTAAATAACTCAATCTAATCGCAATCGATTTCTTACCTTCTTCTAAATGTCCACCTTCGTATACATCAAAGACTAACGTATCAATTAAAATGTCTTCACCATTGTCGTGAATTGTAGCTATTAACTCAGACGCAGCAACATCGTGATTAACTTCTAATGCAATATCTCGAGTGACACCTGGGAATCTAGGAATAACTTCGTAATTAATATATCCTACAGAAACTTTCATCATAGCTTCATAATTAAGTTCAAACACATACGTGCGTTTTAAACTATTTTCTGCAGCAAGTGTAGGATGCAATTCACCTATAAATCCAATATCTTTACCGTTAAGTGAGACGATGGCAGTTCTTCCTGGATGTAAACCATCTAATTGACCAGCACGATAATCAAACTGAATATTAAGTTTTTCAGCGACACGGTCAACCACACCTTTAGCTATAAAGAAGTCAACTGTTTCTTTTTTACCTTGCCATGCGTTATCAACATAATTACCTGTTAAAATACCACTTAAATATTCAACTTCATCAGGTAATTCACCTTCGGCATTACCAAAAAATACACGTCCGATTTCATATAATTTTACATCTGTATTTTTACGCGCCACATTATAAACCACCGCTTCAATTAAATGTGGTAACAAGCTTTGGCGTAAAGTTGAATGTGCTTCACTCATAGGCATCAATAGTTCAATCGTAGTACGGTCTTGTAAAGCAAAGTCTGTCGCATGTTCTTTAGAAACTAACGAATAGGTAATAGCTTGATCTAAGCCTGCACCTTCAAGTGTCTCTTTAACAGTACGCGTTTTATATTGACGATCGGTTAAAACACCACTTGTAACTTCATCAAATACAGGTAATGTTGATGGGATTTCATCATAACCATAGATTCGAGCCACTTCTTCAATTAAATCCTCTTTAATCGTGATATCCTTGCGTCTAGAAGGCACATGTACCACAAGTTGACCATCATGATTTTCAGTATTAAACCCTAATTGCTCAAAAATATTGATAATGACATCAACACTTAATTTAAAACCAATTGTTTGGTTCACTTTGTCAGCAGTGATTTCAATTGGGGTTACAAATGACCCTAAATCACCTTTAGATACTCTATCTTTCAACACAGTTCCAGAAGCATAAGTTTGCAATAAATAGCATGCTCTATCTACTGCTTCATTAACAAACTCTGTTGCTATACCTTTTTCAAAACGACTTGAAGATTCACTTCGTAAGTTTAAACGTCTAGATGTGTGACGAATAGACACAGGATTGAAAATAGCACCCTCAACAACGACATTGCGTGTTTGTTCAGTCACTTCCGAGAAATCTCCACCCATCACGCCACCAAGAGCGATAGGTTCTTTTCCATTCGTAATTACAATATCACTATCTAAGAGTTTTCTTTCAACGTCATCTAGAGTTGTCATCGTTTCGTCGTGTTTTGCCTGTCTTACTTCAATAATTTCTGAACCAATTTGATCTTGATCAAACATGTGCAAAGGTTGACCATACTCTAATAACACATAGTTAGATATATCCACTACATTATTTATCGGACGAATACCCGCTTTCATTAAACGTGCTTGCATCCATACTGGTGATGGTGCGATTGTGACATCATGAACAATACGCGCACTATAATAAGGTACGTTGTCCTTATTATTTACTACTACCGATAATTCATCTTTTGCAGAAATATCATTTTCATTACTGGATGTTTCTGGATTGGTCATTGTAGTTTGATATAATGCAGCAACTTCATAACCTGCACCTATCATACTTAAAGCATCTGCACGATTAGGTGTTAAATCAAATTCCATTACTTGATCGTTTAAATATAATGCTTCTAATGCATCTGTACCAGGCGTTACGGCTTCAGGAAAAACATAGATTCCTGATTCATATGCTTTCGGTGTAACATTACTTGAAATACCAATTTCTTGTAATGAACAAATCATACCTTCGGAACGTTCCCCGCGTAATTTCGCACGTTTAATTTTAACGCCACCTGGTAAACGTCCACCTACTTTGGCAACTATAACGTATTGCCCTTCGTCTACATTAGGTGCACCGCAAACGATTTTCACAGGTTCATCTTCGCCTAAATTGACTTGGCAAATATTTAACTTATCAGCATCGGGATGTGATGATTTTGATATGACATGCCCTACCACTAAATTCTTAATATCTTTTGTATAGTCAATAATGTCATCGACTTCAATACCAGTTCGTGTTATTCTTTCAGCTAAATCTTGAACTGATTGGTTCACTTCTACATAATCTTTTAACCACTCATTTGAAATTAACATTATTTCTCACCTCTATCTTCTACAGCTTTAAATTGATCTAAAAATCTTACATCATTCGTATAGAAATGACGGATATCTTCAATACCATACTTTAACATCGCAATACGATCTGCACCTACACCAAATGCAAAACCAGAATATTCTTTAGAGTCTAATCCAGCCATTTCAAGTACGTTTGGATGAACCATACCTGCACCTAGAATTTCAATCCACCCTGTATGTTTACAGACATTACATCCCTGTCCTTTACACTTAAAGCATGACACGTCAACCTCAACAGATGGTTTAGTAAATGGGAAATAACTTGGACGTAAACGTATTTCTCGTTCTGCACCAAATAATCTTTTAGCACCTAATTCTAAAGTTCCTTTTAAATCACTCATTTTAATACTTTTATCAACAACAAGGCCCTCAATTTGCATAAATTGATGACTGTGTGTCGCATCGTCTGAATCACGTCGGTACACTTTACCTGGACAAATAATCTTGACTGGTCCCTGACCATTACATTTCTCCATTGTACGCGCTTGAACAGGAGACGTATGCGTACGCATTAATGTTTCTTCTGTAATATAAAAACTATCCTGCATATCTCGGGCAGGATGAGATTTGGGTAAGTTTAAAGCTTCAAAATTATAATAGTCTTGTTCCACTTCATACCCATCGACAATCTCATAACCTAATCCTAAAAATAAGTCCTCTATTTCTTCAACTGTACGAGTTAAAGGATGTTTAGAACCCATTTCAATGTGACGACCTGGTAAAGTTACATCTATCATTTCTTCTGAAAGTTGCTGATTTAATTTTTCTTCTTTTAGTAGTTGTTGTCTTTCTTCTAATTCATTTTGAATTGTTTGTCTTAGTTCATTGACCTTCTGGCCATAAGCTGGCTTTTCTTCATTAGGTAAATCTTTCATATTTTTCATTAAAGCACTGACAGAGCCTTTTTTACCTAAATATTTTACTTTCACATCTTGCAACGCACGTTCATCATTAGCCTCATTGATATCAACAAGTACTTGTTGCTTTAACTCCGCCATCGTATCATTTTGACTCATGACCGAATTCCTCCTTTTATAATGTCACTTTTTATTATTTTAAAATTGAAAACCTTAAATCGTTAACAAAAAAAGCTTTCATCCCTTATAAGAACTGGGACGAAAGCTTCCGTGGTACCACCCAAATTTATGCATACGCATACACTTGATTATATTCATTGATAACGGAATAATTATTCCGACTTAAATTTCTTTAAGTAACCAAAAAGATGAAAAAATTATTTCAAGCTGGAATGACTTTCAGTCACGATCATTCTCCCTAAACAACTTTCTGAATAATTTATGTCTTTTTATCGGTCAATCATTTAATTGTTTCAGTGATGTTTAACATGATAATGAATTTCTTCACTTCCTATAAACTCAATCATTATTATAGCCGATATTTAAACGTAGGGTCAACCTTTCAACTGATACATTAATATACTTCCAGCTATTGCCACATTTAAACTTTCAGCTTTACCATGAATAGGTATAATGAGATTTTTTGTTGTTTGTTCTAATAATGCTTGGTTAACACCCTCGCCTTCATTGCCTAATAATAATGCAAATTGAGGTTGTGATTCTATTTCTTTAAAGTTCACTGCATTTTCTAGGGCTGTTCCATAAACAGGTCCCTCAAATTCTTTAATAAACGTAGATAAATCTTTAATAATCACAGGAATGTGAAAAATGCTACCTTGACTCGATCTCATCACTTTATCTTGAAAAGGATCCGCAGTCCCCTTCTCCATCACAATTAAATCTAATCCTGTTGCATCCGCAGTACGAATTAAGGTACCCAAATTACCCGGATCTTGAATACGATCAATTAATAAAACTTGTTGCGCTTCTGAAATATCGTAACCAGGCTTTTGTATCACTGCAAAAAATCCTTGCGGTGTTACCGTATCTGACAATGCCTCTGCAACTTTTAAATTAACATGGTAAGTTTCATTCGCATAATCAATTAGTGAAGATTCGGTTCTTTCAGGATCGACAATGAATAATTGTATGATTTCAATTTGACTTTGGTACGCTTCTTCAATGAGATGAATACCTTCAATTAAAGCGAGACCTGTTTTATCTCGTTCACGCTTCTTTTTCAATTTATTCGCTTGCTTTATCTTGTTATTTTGAGCAGAAGTTATTTGTTCCATTTATTAGAATCTCCATCATTTAAAGTTTATATTCATATTGTAATTGAATCTTACTTGATTTCAAAGTCACTAGTTATACTAATATTAAAATTTGTAAATTCTAAGATGGAGTCGTTTTTAAACACTTATTTTTATCTGTCTTCCCTGGCAATTAATCTACTGGTTCTCATGTAACAAATATTAATATTTT
>VNIU01000352.1_pt2 | contig 16520 bp, 18 predicted proteins | sample 7248601 | NCBI WGS metagenome assembly VNIU01 (sample SAMN12251564, study PRJNA551026) | human skin metagenome | isolation source: skin samples from healthy patients and patients infected with Netherton Syndrome | host: Homo sapiens | place: France:Paris
CGTCTTTTTCTCTAGCCATTTCACTTTCTTCACGAAGATAATCAATCATTCGAATATCTCGATCTAATGTCTCTTCAGTTTGTTTAAAATATGCAACTTTAACTGTTTGACCAACCTTTAATTCACCTTCAAAATCTTGATTCTCTTTACTTAAAATATTCAGCATGCTCGTTTTACCAGCACCATTGGGACCTACTATTCCTATGCGTTTTCCACTTTGGATGATTCCAGATATATTTTCAAATAACACTTTGTTATTGACCTTTTTAGTGAGATACTTCAACTCATAAACTTGCTTGCCTAATCTGGAAAATGCAATATTAAGCTCGCCCTTATCTTGAAAATGCTGTCCCTTAACTTCTGCTTCAAGATTATTAAAACGATTAATACGTGCTTGTTGTTTAGTTGTTCGAGCCTTAGCACCTGCACGCATCCATGCTAATTCTTGTTTGTACAAAGCCTTTTGTTTATCTTGTTGTTTTTGTTCAATTAACTCATGTTCAGCACACATTGCTATGTAATCTTCATAATTACCTGGATATGTTTTTAATTTACCTCTATCCAGTTCTATAATTCGCGTTGATACCTCATTTAAAAAGTAACGATCATGTGTTACAAACAAAACAGTATAAGGATATTGTTTAACATAATTAATCAACCAATTAATTGATTCAAAATCCAAATGGTTCGTTGGTTCATCTAGTAATAATAAATCTGGTTGTTCAATTAACGTTTTTGCTAACACTACACGTTTCTGTTGACCACCAGAAAATTCCCATACCTTCTTTTTCATATCATTAATTCCTAATTTAGACAGAATAGTTTTAATTTCTGCATTATAATCCCATGCATCATGTTTATCCATAGCCTCTTGAGCTTCCATCATGTTATTAAACTTAGTATCGCTTTGCTCTATTGCGTATGCATTTACCGCTCGGTCATAATTCTTAATAATGCTTAATGTTGTCGTGTCAGAGTTAAATACAGTTTCAAAAACTGTTTTATCACCATCTAAATCTTGCTTTTGAGATGAATAGCGAATTCGATAATGGTTGGGATGTGTAATATTCGCAGTAAAATCCTCATCTAGACCACCAATAACTTTAAGAAGAGTACTTTTCCCTGCTCCATTTATACCAACTAAGCCAATCCTTTCGTTTTCAGATATGGACAAGTTGAGATTATCGAAAATGACTTTATCTGCATAGGATTTATTTAAATGTTCAATTTTGTATGCTTCCATGCTTATCTTCCTTTTTAAATATCGAATATTATCAACTATCGAATTTTCAAAATAATTTTGTTAAACTTAATTCAGTTCTATATATTATACACCTTTTTAGGATGAAATGATACAAGGAGCGCTAGATATGTCAGAATTATTCCAAAATCTACCACCTTATATTCAAGCACTTATAGCTGGTATAATTACGTGGTTACTTACTGCTTTAGGAGCTGCAGCAGTGTTCATATTCAAAAAAGTGAATGATAAAATTTTAAATTCTATGCAAGGATTCGCAGCAGGAATAATGATTGCTGCAAGCTTTTGGTCTCTATTAGGACCAGCAATCGCGTCTAGTAAAGGACGTACAATGCCGTGGCTACCAGCAGCTATTAGATTTATACTTGGCGGTGTATTTATTAGAGCCTTAGATCATACTATTCCTCACATTCATCAAAATGCCCAAGACAAAACTCATCAACAAGAAGGCGTTAATACTTCGCTTGGTAAAAATACTTTACTTGTATTAGCAATTACACTTCATAATATACCAGAAGGTTTATCCATAGGTGTTGCATTTGGAGGAGTTGTTTCTGGTAATAACCAAGCTACTTTTTTAGGTGCACTTGGACTGGCAATAGGTATCGGAATTCAAAATATTCCTGAAGGTGCCGCATTGTCAATGCCAATTCGTGCGGCAGGAGCATCACGTTAGAAATCATTTAATTATGGTCAAACATCTGCAATAGTCGAACCTATTTTTGCAACAATCGGTGCAGCAGCCATTTTAGTCGTTAATCCTATCTTGCCATATGCCTTAGCCTTTGCTGCTGGAGCAATGATATTTGTCGTTGTTGAAGAATTACCAGATTCTCAATCAAGCAATAACACAGATTTAGCAACATTAAGTTTGATGATTGGTTTTACAATTATGATGATTCTAGATGTTGCACTTGGATAAGAAAAAACAGTATTATCTAAATCGTTTATTACAAAGAGCTTAAAAGTTGCTTCATTATTTCCAGCTTCTTAATGTAATTAGCCTATTAAAAATTTTATTTATAATCTATATTCAAATGACTCTCAGTTATTTTGACGTAATTTGTAAAAGAATCTGAGAGCCGTTTTATGTAAAACTAAAAAACTGGAGTAAGTAGCTTAGAATAGCACACTTACTCCAGTTTTATATTCAATATTATTTTTTCTCATTACCTTTGGGCCCGGCTTTGTATTCATACTTAGACGGATTAATTTTCTTGAAATCAGGATTTTTATAGAATCTGAACAAGTCACCGTTAAGCACACTGTCACTCATTTCGAGGTCTTTCTCAACTTGTTTCTTATTCTTATCAAAATCTTTAGGTTTCTTAGTTAATAATTCATTATCTTTATTTAAATAAATCTTGCCATTAACATATTTATAATCTTTAGTAATAAAGTCACCATTCCTGAATGGTACAACATCATTATGCTGTTTAGAGAACATATCTGTACCAAACATTAAATAGTTTTTAAAATCAATACCAGCTAAATGTAAAATTGTTGGCATTACGTCCATTTGACCAGCATATTCTTTATTCACACCACCTGATTTACCAGGTACCTTAAGCCAGAATCCAGTGCGATTTAAATCAGTAAATTTAGCAGGAGTGATTTTTTCTCCTAATAATTTTTCCATAGCATTATTATGATTTTCAGAAATACCATAATGGTCGCCATAAATCATAACAACAGAATTATCGTAAAGACCTTTTTTCTTAAGATCAGTAATGTATTCCTCTAGAGCTTGGTCAAGATAATGCGCTGTTTGAATATAACCATCCACTGTAGAATCACCAGTATTTGGCTTATCAATAGATGCATCTTCTTCATCTAATGTGAATGGATAGTGATTTGTTAACGTAATCATATGTGAATAAAATGGTTTTTTCATTTTAGATTGATAATCCGCTGATGCTTTAAAGAATGGTTTATCTTTAAGGCCTAAGTTAACAATATTATCATCAGACATATCATAATAAGTTGCATCGTAGAATTTATCAATACCAAAGTGTTTATAAACTTGATCACGGTTCCAGAATGTTTTGTAGTCACCGTGCATAACATTAGAAGTGTAACCCTGTTTTTGATCTAGAATAGCCGGTAATGATTGATACGTATTATCACCTTTCAAAGAATATGCAGATCCTTGCGGTAATCCATATAAACTGTTATCCATTGTAAATTCAGCATCTGATGTTTTACCTTGACCAGTTTGATGGAAAAAGTTAGGGAAATAAGTAAAATCTTGCTTTCCACTAGATAACTTGTTTAAGAAAGGCGTAACTTCCTTACCATTAACATTTTTGTTGATTAAAAAAGTTTGAAAACTTTCTAAGTGAATCTTAATAATATTTTTCTTTTTTGCTACACCATAGTACTCTGGATTAGCTTCAGTACGCTTTTGCTTCGTATAATTTAAAACTTTAGTTAAATCGTCTTCAGAAGCAAGTGCTTTTTGTTGATTATTCTGTATCGTTTTCACACCGTCATAAACAGTAAAATTATATGGTCCTAAATACTTAACAAGATATTTATGATCAAATGTTCTAGTCAATAATTCTGGTCGATCTGTTTCAGCAAATGCTAAATTCAAGAAGAACAATGCTATTGAGGCTGCCATAACAACCGGTACAAACTTTTTACTAAATGCTCTAGTATCTAACCAATTACGTTTAAAAATTAAAATAAATAAGTAGATAATTGTATCAATGAAGTACACAAAGTCATACCATTTGAAAGATGCACCTACTGCACCACCCATTGACTCAACATTTCCTGCTTGGTTAAGTGTACTAAAAGTTAAGAAATCTGAAAAGAATCTGAAATACACTACGTTAGCATATAGTAAAAACGTTAATAAGAACCCTCCAATAAAGATGAACCAGAAAGCTTTCTTACCTTTAAAGAATAAGAATACACTTAGAATAAGCGCAATTAAACTATAAGGATTCATAAGTAATATTAAGTTTTGTACAAGACCCTTTACACCTAAAGAAAAATCAACATAATATGAAAAATACGTCTTCAAAGTTATGGTAAATACCGTTAATAAGAAGAACATAAAAAGACTAATTTTCTTCTTGGGTAAACTCATGTTTGGTTCCTCCGTCAATAGTAATAAATCATTTATACATAGTGGACACAATGCATGATTATCAAATAAACACTTCTTCGTTGGTTTACAGAAATTATTTATAAAACATAACACCTTCTTAGATGCTCATTATTTAATAATCTAAATGATATACTGCTTTCAGGCAATTCAAATATTGTTGGTTGTCTTTCAAATTGCTTTATATTTCGTTAAATCAAGTGAATACAGTTCTTTTTTACTTGTATATGATTGTTATATTTAATGAGTTAAACTCGTATCTTAATGAATAAATAGTATGTTCGTTCTTTTAATGATGTTAACTTTTTATTAAGAAACAACGATGTTTGTAATCATATTGTAATAATGATACATAGTTCAATTAATAAATATATAGTATTATGAGTTAAATATCAAGTGAAAACACGCTTTATAAGTAAGTTGTCAATACCATCAAACGATTGGTCTAATAATTTTTACACAATTCTTATATAAAACATTTCATTATTATAGATATTTATAAACTTCTTTACATCAGTCTAAAGAATGATTGCGCAAAGCTTTTTAGATTTAATAGCGATATCTTACTTTAACATCTCCAATTGCATCCTATATTCAATTCCATGGAACAATTGATTCAGCCAGTTGCTATATTTGATTAGATTTTTCTCAGCAGTTTCAACATCAATAAATTGAAACTTTAGTTTTGATCTCTGTGGTTTTTGAGCTAGTTTAGTTAAATGATAACTAGCGATTGTGCCAATTTGGGGATAACTCCCTAGAGTATAATGATCGTTCAATAACACAATGGGTGTCCCGTCTCTTTTAACTTGAATCGTTCCTCTTTTAACGGATTGGTGTGCAGGCATATCATCGTAATAGGCTTTAATTTTTTGGCCATCTAATATCATGCCAACTCGATTAGTTTTACTAGAAACCTTATAATCTGCCATTGTAAAACGTCGTATTGCATTCTTTTTAAAATCTTTTGTACCTTTATTCTTTATAACATGGAAGACATCTGAAATATAATTGAAGGATAACGCATAGCTGTTAATTCCCCAATCAGTTGTACAGCTTTCAGATAAGTTATTAAACAATTTATAGTGTCTTTTAGAATAATCACGTTTAAAATCTATCTCATCACCTTTTTTAAGCTTCCTACCTTTAAAACCACCAATTTTCACATTGAAATCTGTCGAAGTAGAGTTTAACCATTCATCTAATTTAAAGCCTCCACCAACTGCAAGATAAACGCGTGAAGTACGACTCGTTTCATTAAATTTTAACACCTCACCTTTATTAATAAGATAAAGTTTATTAGGATACATCTTCATATTTCGAGTTTCAGCTTTGAAATTACCACCTGTTAAAGCAATTAATGCTGGCTCCGTAAAGCGTATTGACGCCATTTTATGAGTCATTTCAAGAGTGGCCTCATTCTTATCATTAGCAACAAGTCGATTTGCTATTTCATGGGCTAATTCGTCTAGTGCCCCTCCTGGAATAACACAATAATGCTCATAACCTTTTATCCCAAAATCTTGACAGCTACTAAAAAGACCACTATGTTCTATTATGATTGACATTTTTTAAAATCTCCTAGTTCAATTTCATTTTGCTCTTTAGCCGAAAACGTGACACTGTCCCCTAATTTTAATAAAGTAAAGTCATTTTGCTCTGGGAAGAATAATTGTAATGGCGTATAACCAATGATCAACCAATCGTTATAAGTGTCAGTAGTAACAATCCCACATTTTTTCCCTTCAATAATTACCGAACCACTTGGAATAAATTTTTTCTTTTTACTTGTATGATTAACATGTAATATTTTGTTCATTCCCGTAAGATAAGGGAACCCTGGAGAGTAGCCCATCATAGAAACAAAATAAGTTTCTTTAGTGTGTAGTTTAATAAAATCTTCGAGTTTAAGTTTTAGATGTGTTAATAAGTCTGTTAAGTCTGGACCAAATTTACCCCCATAAATAATAGGTACTTTAACAGGTCGTTGATGATTATAGTTATGCTTAATCTCTAAACGAATTGAATCGATAAGCACTTTCATGTATAAAAATGGTGATTGAATTCGATGATGTTTAATCATATCTCTAGCGTCATAACATATCATTAAATCAGATTCAGTTACTACTATTTCAGTAATAAATGGATATTCTCTATCAATTAAATATGCTCTCAAAGCTAACAAATCTTTAGTAAGATTTTGAGATACATCTTTTTCTATAGCTACTATAATTGCTTGGTCGCCTTGACTATATATTTTCATATATTCACCCCATAAAATTTAATGATGATAAAACACATTCATGATCATAATCAGTGGTAGTATTAAAGCTTTAATGAACAAATACACTAAAATAAACGCACAAAGACTAGTTAGAGTTGTGGAAACTCTCGCAAAAGACATCTTATTGTGTTGCATCATTTTCTTAACAATAGCTTTATTTATCATAACAAGCAGTACCAATATAACTAACCATAATATTGTCATAGGCTACCCTCATTAAAATTTTTATCATTACTATCCTTCTCAATTGTAATTTTATATATAAATTTTGACATCGGCAACCTCTCGCAAACTGTTGATTAAATACACACTAATTTGATTAGATTCCACTTTTTCTTTAAATGCATCGATATAAATATCTTTCTCTTCAAGTTTGCCTTGATCAATGAGTGATTGGCGCATACATCCCAGAAGAAAATCTTCATTATAACTCGGTGTATATAACTCTTCATCTTCTTGAATTACAACATTTCCAATATCAAACTCTAATATCTTGCCTTTGACATCATAAAATAATATTAAATCTGTAACATGGTTGTGTTCTAAATATGCACGTTCTGTAGTTTTGTTAGTAACATACTTGTTATCAATTTCACTATTTTGTTCAACAAGACGCGCTGTAAAAATAGTTTTATATGGTAGCGATTGAATGTCATAACTTATTCGACCATCTTTATTTAACGTTATTTTCAAACGATACTTCCCTTTGGAATAATTGACTAAAATAGTTTGAATACATTGATGCCAAAGCTGATGATTAAAAATGAATTCCAATCGTTCACTCGATTTTGAAATCCTTTTAAAATGATAATCTAATCGAGGAATATGCCCATTATCAAGTTTCATTGTTTCAAATAACTTCATTATTATAATCGCTCCAAAATTTTGGTTTTATCGTAAAATTCTTGAACTTCATTTTCGGGAATTGAGTCAATTGTAATACCAGCACCCACACCATAAATTGCCTCACCATTTATGTATTCAATCGTACGAATAGGTATATTAAAAATCATACGTTGATGAGGAAGCAATAAACCAATTGTTCCACAATAGATGGAGCGTGGTGTATCCTCTAGCTTCTCTATGTACTGCATAGTACTTATTTTAGGTGCACCTGTAATCGATCCACATGGGAAAAGTGCACTCATAATATCTACAAGATTAATTTCGTTGCGTAATTGCCCGCTTACAGTACTTGTCATTTGGAAAACCGTCTCATATTGTTCAATTAAAAAAGGTTGATGTACTTGAATTGAACCGCTTTTAGAAATTCTAGTTATATCATTTCGTAATAAATCTACAATCATGACATTCTCAGCTTTATCTTTGGCAGAATGATTTAAAGCATACAATAGCCTTTTGTCCTCTTCTATTGATTGACCTCTCGGCATAGTTCCTTTCATTGGTTTACTCACAACGACATTTTTATCACCATTAAAGTCACCTTTTTGAAAAAAAAGTTCCGGTGAAATTGAGGCAACTTGAATATCCGGTGTATCTATTAATGCGGTATAATTACCATTGCTTGAACCAGTAAGCTTGTCATACAATTCTCTAATCGGGCAAATTATACTACTTTTTAATCGAGTAGTGTAATTGACTTGATATGTATAACCTTCCACGATAGCTTGTTGAATCAACTTAATTTTATTTATCATACTTTCATTACTTTCATTGAACTGAAAAGTATGTGTTTTTAAATATGGCTTTTCATATAAAAAACATTGATTATTATTTAATTTCTTTGCATTTTTAAATGAATAAGCTGCAGCAAAAATATGTGTTTCGTTAAAATGTTTAACACTCATGTTTTGATTAAAAAAAGGTGCTGCTTCATAAGTAAGATAGAGCGCTACATAACACCCTCTGTGCTGTTCCTTTTCAGCAAAGTTAATAACGTCGCCAACATCTTTTAAGCGATAAGCAATAATTTTATCAAGATGATGTTCCATCGTTAACTCATAATCAGTGAAGTCATTGTCGTTTTCATAGTAACGATATTTGAATTCAATATGCACATCTAACACCTGCCTCAGTTAAAAATAAATTCACTTGTGCATGACCATACTCGCTTAATATCGATTCAGGATGATATTGCACGCCATAAACCGTATAATCACAATGTTCTACAGCCATTATAATTTCTTCGTCGTTTTTAGCAGTTATCTTTAATTCAGAGGGAATACTAGAGTTAACCGCCATTAGAGAATGATAACACATCACGTTAAAACTTGATGGTAATCCTTTAAAAATTCCTTCATTATAATGATGAATTTTTGTGGTATGCCCATGAATAGGTTTATCATTGTGTGTGATTTGTCCTCCGTAGAATTCAACAATGAGTTGAAACCCTAAGCATACACCTAATATAGGTGTGTAACTATGAAATTTCTCAAGAAGCGTTGATAAAACTGGATAATCACTAGGACGTCCTGGACCAGGAGAGATAATTATTGCTCGTGGATTTAAGTATTCGATAAATTTAACCGATACATGATCGACAGATATTACTTTAATCTCTTCATGCGTTTGCACTTTGATATAATCTATTAAATTGTATGTAAAGGAATCATGGTTATCAATCATTATAATCATACTATGTACTCCAAATTTTAAATTGTTCTTATTTTCTTTATTTTGTCACGCTATTATCACAGAACGTGACTTGATTTTATATAGTATATCGTTTATTCTATGTTGCGTACAAAATTAATAAAAGAGGTTCCTAGCAGAAACCCTCTATAAAAAACTAGACATGCAATGGGTAATAACGCAAGTATTCGTATACTGTTCATCATATAATAAAACTATATGTGTCCATTCATCTTCTTGTCTATCTTTTTTATAGAGATAGACTTTTTTTATGCAAATTTTACAATAATGAGGAGTAATGACTATGTCTCAAAATGATTTAAACAAAGATAAAGCCATTGTTGTATTTAGCGGTGGTCAAGATAGCACGACCTGTTTATTTTATGCAAAAAAGCATTTTAAAGAAGTTGAACTTGTCACATTTAACTATGGTCAAAGGCATGATGCTGAAATTGAGGTGGCAAAATGTATCTCTAAAGAACAAAATCTAAAACATCATATTTTAGATATGTCTTTATTATCTCAGCTTACTCCTAATGCGTTAACTCAACATGATTTAAAAATTCAAGAAAATGAAGACGGTATCCCAAATACGTTTGTACCAGCTCGTAATTTATTATTTCTGTCCTTTGCTGGAGCATTAGCATACCAAATCAAAGCAAAACACATTATAACTGGTATTTGTGAAACTGACTTCTCAGGATACCCGGATTGTAGAGATAGTTTCATAAAATCTATGAATGTTACTCTCAATCTCTCAATAGACAAAGACTTTGTAATCCACACCCCTTTAATGTGGCTCGACAAAGCACAAACGTGGGAACTTAGTGACAAATTAGGTGTTCTAAATTATATTCGTCATAATACTCTGACGTGCTACAACGGTATTATTGGTGATGGCTGTGGAACATGTCCAGCATGTGATTTACGAGCACGCGGTTTAAAACATTATCTAGAAAATAAAGGAGAAAAATAATATGATGCAACAAATTTATCCAAGTGTCACTCACCCTTATCAATTCGAACTTAATAAAGATTTTAATTTTTCAGCTGCCCACTATATTCCTTGTGAAGATGCAGGAATATGTATGCGCACACATGGTCATACTTATTTTGTTAATTTAACAATTGCTGGTGATTCATTAGATCATAATGGTTTCTTAGTGAACTTTAGTGATTTAAAAAAATTAGTCCACGATCAATTCGATCATTATTTATTAAATGACTTAGCACTATTTAAAGACAAACGACCTTCTACAGAAGTCGTTGCACAAACGATATATCAAATTGTTCAAAATAACTTAAATAATAAAGCGAATCAACCTCAATGCGTTCAAGTTTACTTAAGAGAAACACCTACAAGTTACGTTGTGTTTCGACCAAAGGACAAGCAGTAATCAATGACTAAAATACCTGTGTTAGAAATTTTTGGTCCTACAATACAAGGTGAAGGTCGTGTAATAGGTAGAAAAACTATGTTTGTGCGGACTGCTGGTTGTGATTATCGTTGTAGTTGGTGTGATTCTGCTTTTACTTGGGACGGTAGCGCTAAAGAAGAAATAAGGCTATTAACAGCTAAAGAGATTTATAAAGAATTACGACAAGTTGGTGGAGATAACTTTGATCATGTAACCATATCAGGAGGGAACCCAGCATTAATCAAAGGGATTCAAAATTTAGTTAATTTATTTGAAGAAAAAGATATTTATACTGCTTTAGAAACTCAGGGTAGTAAATTCCAACCTTGGATGACCCAAATTAATGATTTAACAATAAGTCCAAAACCACCAAGTTCAAATATGATCCCTGATTTAGATAAATTGGATTCTGTGATAGAAAAATGTGTTCACGAAACGCTGAATTTAAAGGTAGTTGTATTCAATGAAGAAGACTATAAATTTGCAAAAGTAATTCATCATCGCTATCCATCGATTCCATTCTACTTGCAAGTAGGCAACCCGTATTTAGATGACGACGTTGAACATCATACAGATAAATTACTCAGCAAATATGAAGAACTAGTTCATCGTGTAATTAAAAGTAGTGATATGAACCATGTCTATGTACTACCACAATTACATACATTATTGTGGAGTAATAAAAAAGGAGTTTAAAATAAATAATAAGTTAAGATTTCTTGAGTGTTTTGTAATGATTAAGTTTATGTTAATTGATATAATGTTTAGATGAAGTATTATGGATAGGAGTTCAACATGATTATATTTATATTAATTAATATAGCCGTGGTCATGCTTATCATCGGCCTTGATCTTTATCGGCATCATTTCAAGCAACTTAAGTTCAGCTCCATATTATTAGCTATATCGATTAACAGTGTGATTGATATCTTCGTTATTGACAAATTTAACTTTATTACTTTGTTCACTATTATTTTATTTATAGTGTGGACAATTTTACAAATATATTTAGATTTAAAATTATATCCTTTTATAATTACTGAACAAAAATTTATTGGAGCTATATTCGCGATACTTATCAGCATAGCTCAATTTATTACTGATAGTTCAAGTACTCAATCTGTCTATATGTCAATCCCATACTTGTCACCTGCAATTTTTATATTAGGAGCTATTTTAGTATTTATTGGCACGTTTAATATAGCTGAAGTAGAACGTCTGTCTTTATTACGTAAAATTAAAAGACCCATTACTACTGGATCTATCATCATCATATTATCATTAATATTAATGATGATTTTAACGCCATTTTGGTACGTTTTTGTCATTATATACTTCCTATTCATAGCATTTATTTTATGGCAAGGTATTTTTTTCGTGAAAAATAAATAAAATAGTTTGATATCATCATGGGTAGTCATTAACTTGTTTGATATCATTAAGTTTCAATTAGCGAGAAACATCAATCGCTATCATTAGCCCATCAATAAAGTTGATACAATTTCATAGATGGGCTTTTTTATGTTTCTCACTTCATCATAAATTTCTACTACCTTTACTATTAACTCTCTACTTTACTCCAATCATTATTAAAATGCTTACTTAACAATCTGATTCGTTGTTCAATTAATTTATATACTAAATAGTATCCAAACAGACAGCTTGATGAAAAATAATGATTTCTTCTTTTACCATAAATTTTCAATGACATTTTATTTATACGATTACATACTAATGACACACATTAATTTTTATAAATATAAATAAAAATTATTTTTATTTAATTATTTTTTAAATGTAGTTAAGAAATAGTTACTGGTTTATAGATGTTATTCCGATTAAACTTATCTTAAATAAAAATAGAAAAGAGGAAATCACTATGAACACTAAATATTTATTAGCAGTAGGAGCAATTTGTTACATCACTTACTTTAGACGCATGCGAAAATTCTAACTCTGACAATGAACATGCTGAAAACAAAGACAAACAACAAGAAGAAAGTAATGTAAAAACAGATAAAACTAAAAAATTATCAGGTACTTTTGAGTCAAAAAATGGTGAAAAAGTTGAAGGAAAAGCAAAAATCGAAAATGGTAAATTAATGTTAGAAAATTATAAATCATCTAAAGGACCAGATTTATATGTTTACTTAACTAAAAATGGAGATATTAAATCTGGTAAAAAGATTTCAACTGTTGACTACAACAAATCTAAACAAACCTTCGATTTAAAAAAAGTTTATTTAGAAAAATATAATGAAGTAACAATTTACTGCGAAAAAGCGCACGTTACTTTTGGCGGAGCTAAGTTTGATGCTGACGTTTACATCAAGAGAATGAGAGTGTTAACAATGAAAAAAGTAAGTTTGTTCTTAATATTTATAATTCGTGTTATTTCTGGTATTGTCATTTTCAGACAAGGATGAGAGAAATTCACTGGCGATTTTACACTAAACGGTTTAGTCCCTGTAATTAGAGATAATACCGATTCACCTGGCTGGTATAAATGGTTTTTTGAACATATCGTTGCTCATACAACAGGAATCTTTAACATTATCGTTCCTTTGGGAGAAATGGCAATTGGTTTAGGTTTAATATTTTGCATATTCGCCTATGCTGCGAGTTTCTTTGGAGCCTTTGTTATGATAAATTATATTTTAGCAGATATGATTTTTACGTACCCTCTACAATTAGCATTCTTTATAATTTTATTAATAAGCCACTCTTTACTAGTACAAATTTCACTTAAAGAAATCATAGCTTATTTTAGAGATCATAATAACCGAGATGAAGATAAACATGACCCACTTACTAATCGTGGATGATGAGCAAAATACTGTAGATATTTGCCATACATATTTCGAGTATGAAGGATATCAAGTTACAACTACAACATGTGGTAAAGAAGCGCTAAATCTACTTTCATCAGATATTGATTTGATGATTTTAGATATCATGATGCCAGAAGTTAACGATTACGATATCGTTAAAAAGATGAAAGATATGCAACTTGATATCCCTTTTATATACTTAACGGCTAAAACTCAAGAACATGATACAATTTATGCACTTACTCTAGGGTGCAGATGACTATATAAAAAAACCATTCAGCCCCAGAGAACTCGTATTGCGCACTAACAACCTTCTCGCACGAATGAGTAAATATCATCATTCTAACAAAATCGAACAACTTGAATTTGAAGGACTAGTTTTAAAAAATTTAAGTAAAACACTGACTATCAATTACCAAGAGATTCCTATGCGTATTAAAGAGTTTGAACTACTTTGGTATCTTGCCTCTAGGGAAGGTGAAGTTATTTCTAAATCTGAACTTTTAGAAAAAGTATGGGGATATGATTATTACGAGGATGCCAATACCGTTAACGTCCACATACACAGAATTCGTGAAAAGTTAGAAAAACATGATTTCTCACCCTACACAATTACTACTGTATGGGGACTAGGCTATAAGTTTGAAAGGAGCCGATAACTATTTTTTCAATACGAAGTCAAATAACAATCGGTGTCATTTCAAGCGTTATTTTAACTACTATTATACTTGTTATAGCATATAAACTCATGTGGTTTAACGGCCACATGACACTTACTTCAGCTATCAATACCTTGATAACTAGCTGTTTGACACTTTCGATTTGTAGTATTTTTATTAATCCTTTACTTAGGAAAATTAAGCAATTTAATATTAAAACTAAACAATTTGTTAACAATGAAAAGTTAATCGACGATAAAACATTCCAATCTCCAAGAGAAATTAAAGAGCTCAATGATTCATTTAATAAAATGTCATATGAAATTACTAAACAAATGAATATGATTAAAAGTGAGCAACAAGAAAAAACAGAAATCATACAAAACCTTGCACATGACTTAAAAACACCTCTCGCTGGGATTAGATCTTATACTGAAGGTTTAAGAGATGGCGTCATTAGTGACCCCCAAGAAGTGCACAAAGAGTATGAAACACTGATTAAACAAGACAATCGTTCACTTGAAGTTAATTTCTGTGATTGTATTGATGCATTCTACCAATATAGACCTCCAATAGAACGTATTTTGATAAATTTATTAGTTAATGCTTTAAAATTTTCTAATTATGGTAGCCGTATTGATATTATTATTTCAGAAAATAAAGACAATGATTCAATTAATATTGCAATAAAGGACGAAGGAATAGGGATAATTCCAAAACTTCAATCTCATATCTTCGAGAGAACTTTTAGAGTTGAAGATTCTAGAAACACTAAGACAGGCGGTTCAGGATTGGGTTTATATATAACGAATGAACTTGCTCAACAAATTGATGCTTCCATCACAGTTCAAAGTTATTTAGACATTGGTCCCACTATGACACTCACTTTTAAAAATTTTTACCTCCAATAGTACCAAGCTGGGTCATAAGTCCAAAAAAAGCCCAAAATGAATTCTTATTTTGAAATTCAATTTGGGCTTATCCTTATTTTATTCATACTTCGTATGATGTGGCTTCAACTCCATTTAGTACCCACACAAGCGCAATCTCAAATCAGCATTACTTTCTCCAACTTTTGACTCAGTTTTACATTATACATTTAATTCCAGATTAAAAGACTGAACAAAAACTTTTGTAATTAAGAAATCTATCTTAGAACAAAAGTTGTACTAAAATATATACCTAACAATCAAAAGCCGAGTACCTCAGAAACAGTCAGCTATCAGAGATAGTCATTTTTTAATGAACGCGTTCTTTATATTCCTCTTATTGTTGATTTAAAGAACGTAATTCAGCATGTATCTTTGCCTTCTGTAGAGCACTGAATTTATAAAATTCATTCTTATTTTTAAATCGTGGTACTTTTGGATCGTCATGAACTTCATTATGACGCATTTCATTTTCAGAAGGTTGTAGATTAGTAGCTTCAACAATATATTTAGGTCTGTGTTTTACTTCGTAATAAATACGACCTATATACTCGCCAACTACCCCTATTGACATGAGTTGAATGCCACCAAGTAATAGAATAGCAGCTATTGTAGTGAAATAACCAGGAATGTTTATTCCTGAAATCAAAATATTAATAAGTAAATAAATGAGATATAGAATACTTATTGAAAAAGTAAACATACCTAAATAAATCATCATACGTAATGGCTTATTATTAAATGATATAAGCCCATCAATACCATAGTTCAAAAGCTTTCCAAATGTCCACTTGGATTCACCTGCTTCTCGAGTAACATTTTCATAAGTGAACACTTTAGTATTATAGCCAATCCATTCAAAAAGTCCCTTTGAAAAGCGATTATATTCATCCAATGAAGTCATTGCTTGAACTGCACGTTGACTTAATAACCTAAAATCACCCACGCCGTCCTCAAATTGGATATCTTCTACAAACGTATTGATCAATTTATAATAAAAACGTGATAGATTCTTCCGAACAAAACTCTCGCCTTCTCGATTTCTCTTAGCAATCACTTGGTCATATCCCTCAATAAAACCTTCAACCATTTGAGGAATATACTCAGGAGGATGTTGTAAATCACCATCAATCATAATCACTGCATCGTGAGCGGTACTATTTTGATAACCAGCAATCATCGCAGCTTCTTTACCGAAGTTTCTACTAAATGAAAGATATTTGACGTGACAATCGTAAGCAGCAAGATTTTGTAAATGATCGATTGTTGTATCTTTACTGCCATCGTTGACAAACAGTAAATCGTATTCATAATTTTTGACTAAACTATCTTCTTGCATAATCTCAGTCAATCTATCATATGTCTTTAATACGACTTCGCCTTCGTTATAACACGGAACGATGACTCTGATTTTCATTTAATTACATCCTT
>VNIU01000520.1_pt1 | contig 16400 bp, 25 predicted proteins | sample 7248601 | NCBI WGS metagenome assembly VNIU01 (sample SAMN12251564, study PRJNA551026) | human skin metagenome | isolation source: skin samples from healthy patients and patients infected with Netherton Syndrome | host: Homo sapiens | place: France:Paris
GGTCTTGCACGGGTGTGCAGGGGGTGGTTCCCGTGGGGTTTGTGGGTTTTTTCACCATGGGATCAATGTTTTTGTGGTTTGTTGTTGGAAACTAATGTTTGGTTCGCTGCGATTGCCTTTGCTTCTGTTGCATGTTCTGCAGATGATTTGCCCGTTGTCGAGGGTGTTGAGTCCTCCCCTGCTGACGGGTGTGATGTGGTCGGCTTCGGGGCTGGTTGGCAGGTCATGTGTGTCCCAGGCTATCTGGGCTCCGCAGAGTGGGCATTCGGTTTGACCTTGCTTGCGTGCTTGGGTGATGAGTCTTGCCCGCCAGCGCCGGTGGGCGGAGGATGCTGTGCGGTTGGTGTGTGCCATCACGTCCCCCGATCTCCTATGGCCCCTGTGAGCCTCTCATTGCTCCTGTAACGGCCTGGAATCGTCTGGGGGTAGGAATACTCTACCGGTGCCCTGCTGTTCGATCCTAGGCCCTGTTTTGTTTGTTTGGCGGGGTGTTCTGTTTGTGGTGGGGTGGTTGTCTTTTACCCACACCCCCTGACATGTGAGAAATATCACATCGCCCCCCAGCTGTGTCAAAAGAAGAAGGACACGAAAGAAAAAGGGGGGTGGATGGGTGTTCACGTTTCAGGCTTAGCTCTTAGCGCCTAGCGTTGAAGGACACAGGCTAAGCGGGAACACCTTAAAGGTTTTAAACTCTTCTACTTATAATATGCACTTTAAGTCTTATCTGGTGTTAAGGGTTTAAGCGTGACACGCCGTACGCCTTCAGCCGAACACGCTAAGCCTGAAAGGGACACGGGTGTCAGAGTGTGGGGAGTGTGCGATGGGAGCTTGCGACCAGAAGCACACGAGACACACGGTGAAAAATCCATCAGCGTTGACGTTAAAGGTTCCTCTTCTCCCCTGATGAAGAAAAGAAGAGAAGAGAGAAAGAACCAAAGAGAGAAGAGAAGTAAAGAAGTTAACCCTTTAACTCTTCTAAAACTTTTATAACTTATATTATATTATTATACCTATAAGCTTTAAGACTTATAGGTATAATAATAAAGCTTAAGACTGATGGTTAACTTTAAGTACTTAAGGTTTTTAAAGTCTTATAGTTACTTTAACTCTTTAAGTCTTAAACACTGATGTTAAGTTTATATCCTTAAGTGCTAAGCCTTTAAGGTTTTATACTTAACTTAGTTATTTAAGTCTTAAGGTTTTATATTTACTTTAAGACTTTAAAGCTTTAATGTTTACTTAAATTATTAAGTGTTAAGCTCTTAAAGCTTTTATAGTAACTTAGATCCTTAAGTGCTAAGCCTTTAAGTCTTTAAAGTTACTTTAAGTACCTAAGACTGATGCCGAGCCCTTGATGGGGCTCGGTGCTAAGCGTTGAGGTCTTAAGGGCTTAGCGCTGAGCTGTTAAGCTTTTAAGTCTTTGGTAGACTGATGGATGTAAGGGTGAAAGCCGCGTCAGCGGATTTCGGCCTTGCGTCCAGCTGGCTACCTGTCCAGCCTATCATACCCCACCTGGGATGAGTCAAACTGGTGGTTTTGGCTCTATAGGCGGGTTTGAGGGGTGTAAACGGGTGTTTTTGGTAGTAAAGGTCCAAAAATTAAACCTAAACTTTTCCTTAAATTTTCTTAGAGTCTTGTAACCTTTGAGGGTGGTTCAGGCTGAAACCCCTAGCCGGAACGGGTTTCACTCCCGGACAGCTGTCACACCTTGACTCTTGTGTCCTTTCCGAACACGCTAGGCTCATCAGGCACAGCCCTGATGGGCTGAGCCCGATGAGGCTGATGCCGAGCCCTTGAGGGGGCTCGGTGCTAACTGCTAAGACCATCGGTACTAAGCGCTAAGACCTTAAAGTTTGAAGGCTGATACTCCCCCCTCTTTCTTTTACCGTGTCCTTCTTCCCCCTTAGCATCCAGCACTGTCCACATAGTTGAGGCTTAGCTAACCAAGATAGGGGTTGATGGTCTATGCTGAGATGGTTGATCGTGTATCGGGCTCCTGTAGGCGTCTAGAATCGATTAGAATTGCTTGGGGGTATGAATACCTAGCCCCCACCCTGCAAGGCGCTCCTAGGCGCCGTGTCACAGCTTTAAACGGTATTTCTGGGCTACACCCTCCACGCCAGATCGGAAGAGTAGCTTCGAGGGTGCACACTAAGCCAGGAGGATGTGGCCTATCTCACACAGTATGAGGGTGTAGATTCCATGCCACACCCATATGAAACGCTCAATCCAAATGAGCGTAGCCTTGACTGTGGGGTCGCAACCTACACACTCTAGAAACCGTAACAACCAACCCAAACAGTTCAGAAGGGAGCACCCTCATGGATGGCACACTCATCACCCCATCCTTCACCAGCCTTTACAGGCAGACAGAAATCGACCCACTCAGCCTCCACAGCCTCACCGGAGACCATTCAGACGACATCGATCTGGATATGGTGCGCCGCATGTACCACGCTAAAGTACAAGAAGCCATACGACTCATCCGGCCCCTGTGGACTGTCACCCTCGACGGCGCCCTATACGGGCCACCCAGCTGGCGCCCCCTCTCCGAGAATGAGGCCGAGGAACTCCACGATCTCATCGACATGATCGACGTGGATGCCATCCTTGTCGCATCCACCCGATAAAACTATCAACCCACCACACGAGAAAAGGAACCCGTCATGCAGAAGATCGCCGACCACTTCACCCAGCTCTACACCCCCACCCCGGACTGCCCGGAGCCTTTCGACCTGACACGCCTCGAAAACCTCTCCTGCGACCACATGGATTTTGAGGGCCTCGCCGAAACCTACCGGCAGCGTGTGGAAGCCGAACTTCACAAGCTACGCCCCAACACGTTCATCGCCACCGATGGCACCGTGTTCAGCCATGACGAGTGGAATCCACTCACCAGTGAGGAAGCCACACAACTCTACTGGAATGTGACCCGCATCAATGTTGGCCACCTGCTAACCCTGTGCGCCCGATAACCCCCAGCCACACACAATGAGCCTAGAATCGCCTAGAAATACCTGACCTATATAGTTGTACCCCCAAGGGCTGAAAGTCGCTCTAATCCTCAGAGCACAAGCTTAAAACACGAAAGAAGGACCAATCATGCAATGGACATGCCACAAGTGTGACACCACAATCATCGGATACCGACCAGAACACTGCACAGTATGTCATGAGACATTTGCTGGCACTGTAGCTGGCGACATGCACCGCACAGGCGACCACGGGGTCAAGACAGGCCCCAATCGCCGCAGGTGCCTCACCGTGGACGAGATGGAGGCTAAGGGCGTGAGGCTCGGTAAGCTCGGCTACTGGATAACTGGCCGAGACGTCTCCCACCTCAAGGACAAAACCCATAGCCACACAAGAAACGCTCACACAAACTGAGCGCAGCCTTGACAGTGGGCCCAGCCGCTGAAAGTATTAATCATGTCAGCAACGAACAACACCCCGGAAAGGGGAACACAAAAACATGAACAAGAAAACAGGCTACACCATCGCCGGAGCCACTATCGCCATCATCGCCGCAGCCTCCTTCCTGCCAGCCCCCGACGACAATCCGCCACTCGCCTCACAGCCCGCACCCCAAGCCACCACAGCCAACACCGAATGGACACCTGAAACCGTCAAACAGCGCAAAGCAGAAAAGAAAGCACGGCAGGCAGCCGCAGAACAGTCACTGCGAGCCGAACAGCGGAAAGCCCACCAGCAAGCTAGGCAGCGCGGTGAAGAAACCTCACAGGGTCTCACCATGATCACCGCGGCACACACCTGCAATGACAAGGCTGAACAGCAGGCCGCAGCACAAGGCGTCAAATGGAACGGCAACCCCGACATCGACCTCCAACTCCACAAAGTCATCGGCGCCCACAAAGACACCTTTACTATCGTCTACGGCGCCACCGTCCGCCAGCCGGGAGCATCCAAACTCCCCGTCACCGTCCACTGCCTCGTCACCGGAACAGAAGAACACCCGCACGTCACCGACCTCAACATCAACCCGCAACAGTAACCCCACCAAGGACCGCTATGCCCATCCTCTCCCGCTACGCTGTCACCACCGGACTCGCCGACACGGCACACATTATTCACCACACCGGCGGCACACTACGCACAGCCACCGATATTGCCTCCCGCATCAACACCCTCAACCCAAACATCAACCTCGACCACCAAATCAAACAGCTACAAACCATTGAAGCCGACCTGTACAACATTTACAAAACCATCAACACCATCATCCAGGAGCAAAAATGAACACACCCAACAACATTGAGCTGCACAGCTACGAAACGTTCTTCACCACACTGGCATGGATCCAAGGCGGCATCATCACATGGATGTACGCCACCGGCACCAGCCACAAGGCGGCCCTCGCCATTATTGCCGCATGCGCCCTCACCACCCTCCTGGGTGCCTCAACCCTCACCAACAATCCCCGAGACCACAAATGATCACAACACCCATCCTGATCGCTGAAACCCTCGCCATCATTATTCTCGCCGTCGCCCTAGCCCACAACCCTAACCAGTAACCCCACCCTTAAGGAGCACACACACCATGGATGAGCCCACCAGCATGTACACCGACCCTGACACTGGCGCCAAGAAAGAACTCAAACTTTGCAGGCTATCCCTCATCGACCCCACAGCCTTGCACGCCCTCGGCTCCGTGGCCGGATATGGTGCCACCAAATACGGCGACAACAACTGGACCGGCGGCTATCCGTGGAGCCACAGTGTCGACGCCCTCTACAGGCACCTCCTATCATGGCAGCAAGGAAACAACCTCGATGATGAATCCGGGCTACCCCACCTGGCACATGCTGCCTGGCACTGCCTCGCACTCCTCGCCTACCAGCAACACAATGCCGGGGTAGACACCCGAAACCCATGGAACACCCACAAAGGCGACAAGTAATGCCCCTAGCACAATACCCGAAAACCATCCACCATCCAGGCCACATCTCCTACTCATCACTGTCACAGTGGGCCGAATGCGGAGAAAAATGGCGCCTATCCCACGGCTACCACACCCAACACCACACCTGGTACGCCACCATCGCCGGAAGCGCCATACACCACATCACCGAACAATACGACCTACACCTGTACAATCCCGCCGAATACCCTGCACTGCCAGACAAACTCTCATCCTTCACAAACATTTTCGACACCCAAATCGCCCTCGCCGAATCCGAAGGCACAAACATCAAACCCTCCGGCCGAATATGCAAAAACATGTGCGAAAGCGGGGGCCCCAACAAGAAAGACTACAATTGGTGGATGATGTACGGCCCCATCTTTGTTGGCCGGTGGAAAACATGGAGGCGCAACCACCCAGAATACATCACCGCTGTTATTGACGGCCAGCCAGGCATCGAATACCCGGTAGAAACCACCCTCCAAGACGGCACCCAGATCGTTGGCTACATCGACCGGGTATTCACCGATACGAATACGGGTGAAACCTTCATTTTGGACCTCAAAACAGGCCGCCTACCCGCAGACAGTATGCAGCTGCACACATACCGGTATATGCTCAACCAACACGGCATCCATGTGACGAAAGGCATGTTTTGGACACCCGCCACTACCAAGGGAGACGAGCAATCGGTCGAGCAGGGCACAGCAACCGAACTCATTGATCTTGACAACAACACCTACAGGCATGTATCATCCATGTACAGTCAAGCAATGAAAGGAATCAGCCAAGGCATCTTCGTACCCCACGTCACAGCACTCTGCAAAGGATGCCCCGTCAAGGACGCCTGCTGGGCCGTCAACGGCAAAAACTCGTACAGATACCCGGTAGAAACCGTCGTACAGCCACCCCAAACAGACAACAAAGAAAAGGAAAACACGTGACCGACGAGCACACCACAGACAACGGAAAGCTAACTATCACACTCAAATACGGTGGCGACTATGCTGCACCATGGGCCGTCATCCGAGGAGACACCGCAGAAGACATCAAACAATCCATTATCGATTTATTGGGAGGATTGAAAGACGAAACCGTATCCAAAGACTGGGATTTAGCCACCCTCATCGCTAGCGCAGCAATCCTGCTTCAAGACCGATACGATAAAGCAGCCAAAGACTACGTCAACAAGATCGCCAACCAGGAAAACGACATCATCATCGACCGGATCAACAAAGCCACCAGCAAGACACAGCTAGCCGACCTTCTAAAACAGTACAAGAAGATCATCACCAGTAACAGTGACGTGTCTGAGGCTTTCCGCAGCAAACGAAACAGCCTCACCCGATAAACCAATATAAGACAACAAAAACCAACAAAACAGTAAAGGAAACAACAATGGGACTCGCCAACTACCGCAACAACAGCAACAGCACCTTCTTCAACCCGTCCCGAAACCAGGACGCCACCGCCATCGCCTTCAAAATCCGCGACGTCCAGCACAACACCGAAGGCTACGGCGGACAGACCGCAGACCGCATCTACGCCGATGTCACCATCTTCCACACCCTCCAGGATCTCAACAACGGCACCCCAGAAACCATCCCAAACGCCATTATTGAGAAAGTGCGCGGCAGCAACGACCGCCCACACTCCATGATCCGCGACCTCGAAGCCTACCTTGGCGAAGAACAGGCCTTCAAACTCGCCACCGTGCGCACCAAAAACGGCTTCAACGCGGTCGTGCTCAAACCCCTTGATGACGCCATCTACGATAAGGTTGCCGAATACGTGGACAAGCGCGACAACGGCCAGCTAGACGACACCACAGCCCCTGCCGATGATATCGACATCGACTCCATCTGACCACCAAAACACACCCAACCAACAGATAGATTAAGGCTCCGATGCTCTCTCTCCAAAGATCCTTCGAGAGGGCCTCCCAAACAGCCGCCGAACTGCCCCGCATACCCCAACTAGCACCCTTGTATGACAATCTGGACATGCACATCCACAAAGGGGATTTGGTCATGATCGCGGGGCGGTCCGGCAGCCAAAAATCAGGGCTAGCAATGTTCATCACCGCGATGCTCAACCAGCCAGCCCTCTACATATCAGGGGACATGACACCCTGGGAGGCCTCCACACGAATCATCTCCCTCAACACCCAACACACCACCCAACAGATACAACACAACATCGACAACTACGGGCCAGAATACTATCGAGACAGCATCCACCACGGCGCGCACATCACCTTCTCATTCCAGTCACCCATCACATGGGCCGACATCACCATGGAACTGCAAGCCTACATGGAAATGTGGAACACCTTCCCACCACTCATTGTTATCGACAACCTGATGGACATCCAAGACTGCGAAAGTGACTACCAGGCACAGCAAGAAGCCATGCAATGGATCACAGCATTAGGCAGGGATACCGGCTCCACCATTATTGTCACACACCACGCCACCGACAAAACCGGCTCCGACATCGAACACCCCCCGGCTAGGCGGGAAATCAAAAACGGCCTCTCCGAAAAACCACAACTCATATTGGGAGTCTCCCTGTATGGTGGCGAAGACAACGGCAACGGCCTCACGATACCAGCCGAGGCACGCATCGCCGTCCTGAAACAGCGCACCGGCAAATCCAGCCCAGACGGAACAAAATATGAGCGACTCAGAGCCTACCCCGAATACACATTCTTCGGACCCCTGGTCGAAAAACAGCCCTGGAACATGACACAAGAACACAAAGGACTATGATGGCCACACAGCAGGCACGCAACCGCCGGGCCGGAGCCGAATGGGAAACACGACTCCTACACCAGCTACGCAATATCGGCCACAATATCGAACGCCTCCACCTCAACGGTAAAGAAGACGAAGGCGACCTCATCCTCACCACCGGCAACAAAACCTATGTGATCGAAGCCAAAGCCGGGCAGCCCCACCTCGCCGAATTCGTGAAACAAGCCAGCCGGGAGGCACGCAACTACGAAACACACCGAAACCGAGAAAACCAGTCCACCATCGGACTCGTCATCATGAAACAACGCAACAAACCCTGGAGCGAAGCCTATGTGGTATCAACCCTCAACGAGCTCCTCCCACACCTCTGACACCTGCCGCCTCCTCGACACCCACCAGATACGCTACAATCCGTCCAGGAACGAGCAACACATCCTCTGCCCGTTCCACGACGACCACCAGCCCTCCATGAGCATCAACCTCGACAAGGGCGTCTGGTACTGCCACACATGCGGTATCGGAGGCGGACTCGCCAAACTACAACAACAACTAGAGAAAGAAAACCCGAATGTACGACAGCATACGCCCCTACAACATTGCGGAACGCCGCCGAATCCAGAAAGCCTCAGCCCGCTACGAAACCCACCTCGAAAACATACTCGACCTGCTCTCGGCCAGAGGAATCAGCGAAGAAACAGCCCGCTACCACCACCTTGGATACATCGACAATGACCCCATCCCAGGCCACGAAAACTATAACCAGTGCATCACCATCCCATACATGTACCCCGTTTGGGGCGGCCCAGCCGAAATACGAAAAATGCGTTTCCGCTGCTCACTCCCGCACGACTGCAAAACCCACAACCACCCCAAATATTTGACCCCGGCCGGGGACACAGGCTCCATCTACAACATGGCCGCCATGGCCAACCCGGCAGCCGAAATACACATTTGCGAAGGCGAATTCGACTCCATGATCCTCGAACAATGCGGATGGCCGGCCGTAGCCCTACCCGGCGCAACCTCGTGGCAAAACTTTTGGACCAAATTCTTCGAAGGCTACGACCACATCTACATCTGGTCCGACCCAGACAAGGCGGGCCACCAGATGGCCCAAACCATCCAGGCGGCGCTCCCCCAAGCCACCCATGTGCCCCTCACTGTCGGGGATGTCACAGACACCTACCTGCAGGCCGGAAAAACAGGGTTGACACAAGCACTAGACACTGTGCTACAGTAAAACCACACAAGCAACCCCAACAAAGAAAGGCATATAAAACATCATGGATCCCCTCGACACGTGCCCCATCCCCAACCGGCGCAACACCAGCCAATCAGCCAGGAGGCGTATCCGCCTAGCCATCTGTGCAGAAAAATGGGCTGATGGTGAAGACCCCACCTACATCATGCACACCTGGGGCACCACCTACGATGGGATGCGATCCATGATCCGCGCCAACCCCGACATTAAACTACCCGGCGACATGGCCAAACATTTGCACAAAGTATGCCGGGAAGCCTACCCCAAAAACCAGCCCAACAGGCACCGAAGCGGATGGGACGCCTACGAGAAAAACTACTACACCCACGAAATCCTCTTCCTGAACCAGTTCAACATTCCAGCAATGGAAATATTGGACCGGCTAGACGTGTCATGGACTATGTGGAAACAAATCATCGAAGAAAACAATCTCACCCGGCTACAAGACGAAACCTACAATGCGTGCCACTGGTACTATCTGAAACAGCAACACCCAGACTGGACCGACCAGCAAATCACACAAGCTCAACACGCCGGGAACAACACCTTCAACCAGTTCATGCAAGACGACCAGCCGGTACTATCGTGAGTATCTCGTTCAAACCCACCACCAAAGACAAACACGCCATACACAACATCATCGAAGCCGAATGGCTCAACGAAAACCAAGTACGAGACATTCCCGACAGTGTACTACAGCACATTATCGAATACTGCTGGAACACCTTCACAGACAACAACAGGTACGCCGTCGCAGCACAATACTGGAAAGGGCCACACCAGCCAGACAACGAGCATCAGCGCATACTAGTCGGCTACTACAAAACCTTAAAACAGGCAGAAAACGCGGCCAAACAATTCCACTGGAACACCCGGATGCAACAACAATGGAAAACATGGATACTACCCGTCCACAACGGCACCGTGTCCGAACATTTCACCAACCAGAAAACACTCTTCGACACACAAACCAGCAACCAGAGTGACCAGCTGCCAGAGCATCTACAAAACGTCATGTGCGGCAAAACACTCAACCACACAGACGGAACCATATCGTGGTGCACACGCAAACCAGGACACGACGGCGACTGCCGCACAGGATGGCAGCCCACCACACAACCGATAGGACATCATGGCAACCAAAACTGAAACCCTCATCCAACGCTACGGTGATAAGGCTGCCGACGTGCTCGCCGACAGGTCTATACCCGCCTCATGGCTAGCAAAACAACTCACCCAAGCCGGATACCCCATCTCCGCCACCGTTATTAAAGACTACCGCCGCACACAAGCCAACACCACCCCACACGAGGAGGATACCCAGTGATAGACAACATAGACCGGCTACTCACACAGCTAGCCAACCACGACAACGCCATCGACACGATCGATGATAATCTAGCCAATGGTACTGTACGCCGCACACGCATCTCCGAATGGACACTCCCCAACGGAGAAACAGGCCGATCCATACAAAAAATCATAGACCACCAACCCGCAACCAACCCCTACCCTATAGACGAACTCGTCGATAAACTAGCCGAATGGCAGCCACCCAAACCCGACCAAGACACCCGCACCGACTACAGCACTGCGGCCTTCGTCATCGGGGCAGGCGACTTCCAAATCGGCAAAGGCATCCCCGGAGGAGAAACAGCACACTTCGCCGACAACTACCTGCGCTCCCTCGCCTCAGCCAAACACTACTGGCAGCAAGCAGGACAGCCGCAACGAGTCCACATCGCCTTCCTCGGCGACATGATCGAAGGATACGTGTCACAAGGAGGCAACAACGCCTGGCGCACACAAACCCCCCTGACGGAACAAATCCGGCTCACCCGCATGGCCATGATGCAACTCATCCACATGTTCGACCACTGCGCCAACCTTACGGTCACATCCATCCCCGGCAACCACGGCGAAGCCGTACGCTTCGGCAAAGGAGTCACCACCTACGACGACTCCTTCGACGTAGACTGCTGCCGCGCCATCGCAGAAGCCTACCAACTCACCAACAACTACCCCAACCTACACTTTTATTTCCCCAGCCGAGACGAAATGACCACCACCGTTGATGTGGCAGGCACACGGATACTGCACGCCCACGGACACCAATGGCGCAACAACCAACACTACGAATGGTGGCGCGGACAAGAATTCCACAACGGCACCACATCCCACATCCTCATGGCCGGACACCGACACCACCTCGAAATATCCGAACAAGGACAAAGAACCTTCATCCAATGCCCATCCATGGAAGGAGAATCCGTCTGGTACCGGCACAAGACAGGCGCCACCGGCAACCCCGGACTCGTGTGCTACACTATCAACCATAAAACACCAAACAACTACCAGATAGCCAGATGAAAGAGATGCCATGAGCAGACGACCAACCAAAGTCCAACAAGCCACCACCGCATCGTGGGTGTGGGCCACAGACCATCATCTACGCACACTCAACCGGGCATGCACCAAAACAGCCGCACACTACCCCGCAATCAGCGCAGACGACCTATACCAAGACTCTTTGCTATATATTGCGGTGCGGGAACAATACCACAACCTCGACAACAAACACTACACCAAAATGTGCTACAGGGTAGCCAAACGGCTAGCCAACAAAACCATACAACACCTCGACCAGCCGAAACCCTTACCCGACATCATTCATCTAGCCGACAACCAAACAAGCAACTGAAAGGGAAAACACACACCATGGTTAAAACCACCATCGACGACGGAATCCAAACCACCGTGCTCCAAACCGTAGGCACCACCACCACAGCCATCATCACCGACACCGAAAACCCCGAAACCATCACCGCCAAATACACCATCGCAAAAGATGGCACAGCCACCTACAGCATCAGCGGCAACACCTATTTGGGAGACCACCAACACATTATTAAACTCATGTACGACTACTGCCACTGCGTCGGACGATTCGACACCACCGGCACCAACACCCCAGACAACCTCGACAACCTGTTCAGGGGATGACCAAGTGAGCCGAACCTACACCACAGCCGACATCATCCAAGCCGCCCAATGGATCTGGAACGGCGGACCATGGAAACCATCAGTGGAGCCGGGAATGCCACCCCCACCAACCGCCCCCCAACATCACGGCAACAACATCGTTACCATGATCGATCTACAGCTCGCCATCGACGACTACACCCTATCATGTGAACCATCCAAACAGCGAAAACATTTAGCTAGGTTGGCAGCATTCCGGGAAGTCTACGGATACGACCAAACCTACGCCACAGCCGCCCAACGATTGGGTGTCACCCGGCAAACCGTGAAACAGTGGGCAGACCAAACACTGATGACGTTAACCGAGTACGCAAACAGCACATACTACATGCCAGACGATAACAAAGGAATGGCATAACAGCCATGGACAACACACACAACATCACCTACACCACCCTCAACACAGCGATACACCGTATCGTCCAACAACAGCCCACCAACATGCAACAGCTGGAAAACATTGTTGACAGTGTCGAAAACCAGTACGGTGTACCCATCTCCCTCGACAACGTGAACCTTACCGTCAACGACGTCAGCCTCGACGATCTCGCTATCGACCAGGACACGCTAGACGAGTGCAGCGAAATCCTGTGGCTATGCGACAGTGAAGGACACCCCACAAGCAACAGCAACACCCGTGGCAAGAGCGAGGACCAGAGCCCCTATGCAAGCCAGGAAGCACTAGACTGGCTCGCCGGGATCGCATACCAGGCCAAACTATTACAGGCGGCAGCCGACGAGATCATGTGGGCTATCATCCGCCACCGCGACAATCACAAAAATGTTATCGGCCGGAACGTGCTCGACCAGGCCAGCGATACTATCTCTACCTGCCTCCACCTGCACCAGATGCTCGAAGACACCATCGACAGCAACGAATCATAGCCACACCGCATATACAGAAATAGTGCCCCAGCAGCAACCACCACATGATCGTGGCAGCACCGCTGGGGCACACACATATTCAATTATGCAACAGTAGACTCTACCGTGCCAACCTCAGACTCGGCAGCGTGTTTCGGCTCATAGCCAGAAATATCCGCATCATCCGTCGGCTCGATCATGCCAGGATCCGACACATCAACCATGTGCGGCTCAACCATGCCCCCATCATCCGGTGGAACCAAACCCGCATCCACCTGGGGCTGCTTGCCAGGCTTACCGGCCACAAACGACGGATTACCAAACGAAGTAGCCACCGACAGCACCGCAGCAACCGTTGCTGTTATCAGGGCAGACTCCCACGGCAAACCGCGAAACGACTCCGCAGTATACGTGACACCCGCAGTAACCCCAAGCACAGCCACAAACGTTTGAACAAAAGTCTTCAGGGCACGCTCCAACAGGCCCAACCAAAACTGTTTACCCATCACACATCACCATCACTTTTTCAACCGGGCCACATCCGCCTCAAGCCTGGCAAGACGGCTACGACACTCCAGCACGTAATACCAGACACTCCACAAAGCATCCTTGGTGCGCCACAGCTTCCCCGTCACCGGATTCTTCACCCACGACAAGGCCTCCACACGGCGCGCCAGGTCACCATTCTGAACCTGAACCACACCCACATCGTGATGCAGCTTATTCACTGACTGGGCCACCTGCCCAGACAACTGTTTAATCTGATCATGCAAGGCTTTCACATCAGCCACAGTTAACTCCCCACTCTCATCTTTGCCGTTGACTACGGCCATAAATTTGTCCCACGGAAACCACGGCCCCGGATCGTCATGATCCGACTGATGCCACGCATCCGTAACATCCACATGCCCGCAAACACCCCGCCTACCGGCCTTCAAATCGGCAGCCGACAGTTTCCTTTTCGGAACATTATATTTGTCACACAACTGCCGACACAGCACCGCGGCACGCTCCACCGCGGGCCACACCTGCGAAGCAAGCCACTGCTCACGAGTGTAAGCATGGCCCGGCACACGGAACGAGGCGTGCGAACCCCCATCCGCGCAAATCTCTATACCCAAGCTATGCGGATTCGGCGGGGCATGCCACCCAATAGTCCCCTCTGACAGGCACTGCACCGTCTCCCCAATATCACACACATAATGCGCCGAACCACCAGACGATGGGGAAGCAAAATAGTTCGCCGTAGACACCGCCCGCCCTTTACGCGAGGCAGACGGAAACCCCACATCCGGGCATGTCGCATGAATCACAACACGGTTCACCGGACTATTCGAACCGCTTGAGTGATGCGCCGCTGGAATGTATCTCACAACACGCCACCCCCAAACACTACTATCAACATGAGTAACATCCTTCCACTATCATTCATTTGCGGGATGATACGGTAACCACAGGTGACGGGGCCACACCCTCACAGGCCGCAGAACCCGACACAGTGGAGGCCGTACCGTCACTATATTTCACAGCCAGGCGGCCCCCGGAACAGTACACCGATATCACCGAACGCCCATCATGCCCGTCTACACCATCCTTGCCATTCGTGCCATCGGCACCAGCGGGTCCCCGCTCCCCCTGTGCACCTTGCGGGCCGGCAGGACCTGAAGGGCCCACATCACCGCGCTCACCAGCCGAACCATCCCGACCATCAGCGCCGGCAACGCCGTTCACGCCGTCAGCACCTGCACGACCTGGAACACCATCACGGCCATCCGATCCATTCGCACCAGGTAACCCGTCAGGACCTTTCACACCATTCAAACCCGGAGAACCCTGCGGACCAACAGGGCCAACCAGCCCAGCCGAACCATTAACACCATCCCGGCCGTCAACCCCTGCATGGCCTTGCGGGCCGCGCTCACCGGCAGGACCCGGCACACCCTGCACACTCCGCTCAACACGCACAGCATCCACACACAAACCAGACCGGTGAAGCCGCGCAGACTCCACGCCACCCTGGGTACACGCCTGCTTCACGCGGGCAGCTAAACCTTTAGCCGCTGTACCATTCAACTGGGCCCTCGCCTGCTCCGAATCCCGCTCAGAAGATACGGCCCCGAAACGTAAAGCACCCGCAGCAACCACAGCCAGTAGTACAAGTGACAAAAACAACAGTATCAGGGAAGCCTTCTCAAAATTGCGGCGCTGCCGCTTCTCCTCCTCCAACTCCCTCAACCCTACTCACCTCCACCATCAACAGTATCCTTCAAAAACTCGGGCAAATCAGGAAGATGCATCGGCTCCACATCATCAGGAAGCCCGGCGTTAAACCTTCGCACCTCGCGCCGCACACCCCACGTATACTCTTCCATCGCATCCACCTGCGCAGACAGCCGGCGCAAACGCCTCCTCGACCGGGATGTGACAGCCTGAACAGAACCCAAGACCGTGGCCAACGCGGTACAAATAGAGGCCACCAGTGCAGGAGTAAACCACGACACCACAGCCCCCCAACATCACACCATCCACCACAACACCTGTACAGTCACACGCCGACAGCAATCCAATTCGCAACCGCGGGCACACCAGAAGGCTTCGACCCGTCATTCGTGATAAACGCTAAACTAAAATCCTTGGTAGTAATATTGTAGGCTTTCACATCAATCTGCTGCGTACCCCCAGCCGCCGTAGCCATAGACGCCACCACAACAGGCGCACTACCGAAGGAACGATCAAATGGAATCGTGTAAGCATACACAGCAGACCCGCCAAACATGATCGACTTAGAACCCGTCTCGATCCGCGGAGACAACAGCATCCACTCGTTGGCATGGTTAGCCCACACAGCCCCCGAAGGAACCATCACACGGTCACCCTCCACAGGGGTCGGATCACACGCAGCAGACTCCCCAAACGCCACACGGGCAGCTATAGCCCTCCTGTCAAGCTGCTGCTGCAACCCGTTAGACGACACCACCAAAGTAGCCAACAACTGCTGATGGAACACGCCAGGCTCCGCACGCAACACATCCCTAGCACGCTCCGCACGCCCCCCAGGAACAATCTCCAACCTGGCCGTATTCTCCTGCCAATCCCGAGACAGGACAACATAGTCGTAGCGGGTCTCACCCGGGCCCGGAAGCTGACCTGTCACCGTCTCAACAGCATTCGACGTGCACATCACCCCGTGAGCCCACGCCTGCCCCGGCAGGACCTCACACAACACAGTGGAACCCTGAATCGTCGTGCCGACACGAAAATCATCCGGCCCTTTCACAGACGGCATATTACCCATCAGACCAGACATTTGAGCCCAATCAAACTCGGTCAACACACCATCAAACCCTTTACACACAATACCCACAACAAACCCCTAACAATTAGAATTTTTGTAAATCCCGCACACCCGCAGCCAAACCAGCCACACGGCGAGCCAACAGGGCCGACGGATTATCCTCATAATCCCCGGCAATCGGTGTCACCTTAGTCCACCCGTCACCAGGCGAATCACACTCCACATCAATCTGCCGCACAATCTCCGCAATAGGACAAGA
>VNIU01000524.1_pt1 | contig 16314 bp, 16 predicted proteins | sample 7248601 | NCBI WGS metagenome assembly VNIU01 (sample SAMN12251564, study PRJNA551026) | human skin metagenome | isolation source: skin samples from healthy patients and patients infected with Netherton Syndrome | host: Homo sapiens | place: France:Paris
ATTATCTGTGTTGTTTACATCTGACAATGTATTCACCATCACTTTCTCGTTACTTTAGTATTTCACCTTGACTAATGCGGTATACCTTTGCATTATTCATAATTTCATTATCTATACCTTCAACAGATGTCGTTGTTACAAATGTTTGTACCTTACGTTGAATCGTACTCAATAAATGTGTTTGACGTGAATCATCTAGTTCACTTAGCACATCATCTAAAAGCAAGATTGGATATTCTCCAACTTCAATATTCATCAATTCAATTTCTGCTAGCTTAATAGATAAAGCAGTCGTACGTTGTTGACCTTGAGATCCATATATTTGTGCATCCATGCCATCAACATTAAATCCTAAATCGTCACGATGCGGACCATAAAGACACACGCCTCTCTCTTTTTCTCTTTGTAGATTTTCATTTAACAACGTTAAGACTTCTTCGAGTAAAGAATTTTCATCCTTCTCATCACTATTCAACTTTAAACTTGGTAAATATTTTAATGCTAATGTCTCGCGTTCATTAGTTATACCTGAATGAATCGGTTGAGCGAGTCCTTCTAATTCTTTGATAAAATGCTTTCGACGTAACGTTACCTTTAAAGCATATTCAGCAAATTGTTGATTCAAAACTTCTAACATTGTTGTATCGCTCTTTTGTCCAATTTGTAATTGCTTTAAATAATTATTCTTTTGTTTAAGAATACGCTGGTATTGAGCTAAATCATTTAAGTAAACGGCTGAGATTTGTCCTAACTCCATATCTATGAAACGACGTCGTATCTGCGGAGAACCTTTAACAATATTTAAATCCTCCGGTGCAAAAAGCACTACATTTAAATGTCCTATATATTGAGTTAGTCTACTCTGCTCAAGATGATTCACTTTAACTTGTTTACCTTTTTTAGTTACAAACACTGTAAGTGGCATCGTACCATGTCTATAACTTAGCTCACCTTCTATTTTAGCATAATCAGAGTTAAAACGTATGAGTTCCTTATCATTGGAGGTACGATGACTTTTAGCGAGTGCTAATGTATAAATTGATTCAAGTAAATTTGTCTTTCCTTGCGCATTCTCACCAATAAGAATATTCACTTCAGGATGACAATCTAGTGTAACTTGTTCATAGTTACGATAGTTCTCTAATTGGAGTGTATTGAGTTTCATTGTTCACCTTGATGGATGATTAAAAAAGAACCCGTATCTTCAGGTATATCTGTAATATCAATTCGGTCATTATGTTCTAATTTTTTGCCACGACGTGTTTCTCGTTCTCCATTAATTAAAACTTCGAAATCTTGTAGAAACCATTTTGCTTGTCCCCCAGATTCTATAATGCTCTCAGTTTTAAGAAATTGATCTAAAGTTATGTTTCCTTCAACAACAACTTCTTGAACCAAAATTATCACTCCATTTCTTTATGTGTCATTAGTACATTATACCGTTTTTTACTTTGAATTTCATTTAAAATAAAGAATGAAATCGTTTACTTTTATATATATTTTATTTTATCAAAAACTACTCTAAATTTTATAAATATTATTGGCTCATTCTTCATGATAGCAATGATATTTAAATTTAGAGGGGCATTTTGCTCAATTTTCCTAGTTAGGATAAATTCCTACCAAAATTTTATTTTTGTTTCTAAAACAAGTGCTAACTGACTTTAATAATGAAATTTAAAATAACAAAAAGAGATTGCCATTTAGACAATCTCTTTTTTATTAAAATATTTAACTAAAATTTATTAAAAATATTAACTATCAACTAGTAAGTTCTGATTGGCAAAATCAATTGCGTTACTGAATCATCGTCTTTAGGTTTTAAAATAAATGGTTTCATTGTGCCAAAGAATTTCACTTCAACATCATCATTATCAATAGCTTTTAGTGCATCCATCATGTATTTTGAGTTGAATGATATTTTTAGATTTCCACCTTCAACATCATTTACAGTTACTTCTTCTTTCACCGTACCAATCTCAGGTGATGTTGAAGATAATTCTACTAGCTCATTACCTGTACTTAATTTAATAACATTATTACCACCTTCGCGTGCTAATAAAGATGCACGATCAATGGCATGATAGAAATCATCATTACTAATTCCTAATTTAATTTCATAATTTTCTGGGAATAAGCGTGTTGTATCAGGATAATGACCTTCAAGTAAACGTGAAATAAAGTTAACGTTTCCTATTTTAAATAGCACTTGGTTAGATGCGAAGAAAATATCAATTTCTTCATCATTGTCACTCATAATTTTATTTAATTCAGATAGAGCTTTACCAGGAATGATGACATTTTTATTTTCAGATTCATCTTCTAGTTGTAACTTTCTTAAAGCCAAGCGATGTGAATCGGTAGCTGTGCATATTAATTCATTATCTTGTATAAACCAGTTTACACCCGTAAGTACTGGGCGTGTTTCTGAGGTGGACACTGCAAAATTTGTTTGCGCAATGATATTCTTAAGAACTTTCACTGATAATTGAATTGCATCATCCCTTGAAACTTCTGGTAATAATGGATATTGATCTGGATCTAAACCACTTAAATTAAATTCTGAATGACCTGATGTAATAAGCGTTTGGAATTGTTCATTTGTAGATAATTTAACATCTTTACCAGGTAATTTTTTAATTATATCTACAAAGAAACGACCAGGAAGTACAACTGACCCTATTTCTGCGATTTCAACGATATCTTCTCCATCAACTTGTTTAGGAATTGTGATTTCTATTGAGATTTCAGAATCTGATCCAGTTAAAATCACTTCATTCTCTTTAGCATCAATTTTGATACCCGTTAAAATTGGTAATGTTGTTCTTGGGGAAATTGCTTTTAATGTGTTGTTAAGTTGATTGATAAAATAATCTCGTTTAATTGTGAATTCCATCATTAAATTTAAACTCCTTCCAGTCGTTTATATATAATTATATAGATTTTAAATTCATAGTAATAGTAGTAGACGTTGTGGATTGGTGGATAAGTCTTAAAAAGCTTGTAAAAATAAAGTTATACATATGTGTATAAAATGTGTATGTTGTGTATTACTTTTAAACGTTATCCACAATTACTCGGTTTATGAGTTAAGTCGTCTTTTACATTTTTTTAAGAAAATAGCTAATACAATTTCCATTGTAATTATTCCCATTAATACGCTTTTTAAATCTGCTAATTAACTGTGTTTATTTAGATATAATTATTTCCCACTATTGATTTCTAATTTCTTTTTCTAAATCTTCAACTTCTTGCTTAAATGTTGGATCAGCTTTAATATCATTAACAATTTTTTCATGTGCATGGATAACAGTTGTATGATCACGTCCTCCGAATTCTTCACCGATTTTTGGTAGTGAAAAATCAGTAAGCTCTCTTGATAAATACATTGCTATTTGGCGTGGATAAGCAATGGATTTGGTACGCTTTTTCGCGCTAAAATCTTCAATTCTTACACTGTAGTATTGCCCTACAACCTTTTGAATATCTTGAATTGTAATCTTTTTAGATTTAGGTGCTTGAATGATATCTTTCAATGCTTCAGCTGCTAATTCCGTAGTAATAGGTTTACCTTGAAGTTTGGAATAAGCTAAAAGTCTTGTTAATGCTCCTTCTAGCTCTCGAATGTTTGATTGAATTTGGTTAGCAATATAATTCAAAGCTTCAGGTGGAATATCAAGATTTTCTTCTTCAATTTTCTTTTGTAGAATAGCCATTCTGGTTTCATAGTCTGGTGGTGTAATATCAACGATTAATCCCCATTCAAAACGAGAACGTAAACGATCTTCTAGTTTAGCAATTTCTTTAGGAGGTCGATCACTAGAGATAACAATTTGTTTATTATTTTGATGCAATTCATTAAAAGTATGGAAGAACTCTTCTTGTGTTTGTTCTTTATTTTGGATGAACTGAATATCATCAATAAGTAAAACATCAATATTACGATACTTCTCACGAAAAGCTTCGGTTTCATTATTACGAATTGATTTAATGAATTCATTTGTAAACTTTTCACTTGAAGTGTATATCACTTTAGCACTTGGTTTATTACTAAGCACATGATGACCTATCGCATGCATAAGATGAGTTTTTCCTAAACCTACGCCTCCATAAATAAATAATGGATTGTATGCTTCAGCTGGTGCTTCAGCTACTGCTAAACTAGCAGCATGTGGGAAGCGGTTGCCTGGACCAATTACAAATGTATCAAATGTATTGTGGATATTAAATTGTTCTTTACCCCAATCATTATCTTCAATGGAGGAAGTATGTGTTTGAGGTTCTAGAGTTTCTTTAGTTGTATCATTGTTATAGCTTGCAAGTTCATCTTCTGAAATAAAATGTGGTTTCACTTCGTAACCGATGACGTCATATATAATAGCCTGCATAATTTTTGAGTATCTCTGATTGAGCCAACTCGCATTAAAAGGCAGACTTACTAATATAATGGCTTCGTCATTTTTAAGTGAATAAAGTTGAGTATCTTTTATGAATGTATGATAGCTGGTATGTGAAATTCTTTCTTGGGCGATTTCTAAAACGTTATCCCAAATTTCCTTCTCTGTCATAAATAACTCCATCTTTCTTAAAATTTTAGACTTATATACAGAAATAACATAGGTAGATAAAAATAATCACAGCATGTTAACAATTATCCACAAGTTAATCACAATCAGTGGATAACTATGCCGATACTATGATTTATTCACACCGTTTATGTATATAAATTTAATAAATGAATCCTTTGGAAATTATAAGTTGAAAGACTTATCCACATAATTATACTTTTTAACTCCGCTAGATGTCAAATGACTGTGAGTATGTTCTTAAAATTTGAATAACTGTGTGGATGTCTTATAATTTATCCACAGAAATTCAATATATAATTATGAATAAGTGGATAACTTCATATATACTTCACAATTTCTTAAAATTAGTTTTGGGAAATAATTTATAGATTATGTATGAATCATGCATAACTAGTTAATTTGGGATAGAGCATTAAGAAAAATGGTTAGAAATAAATTGATGAAGTGCCTATTGACTTAAAATTTATGAATAGATATCTCCATAAAATCATCTTGCTTTATAAAAGGGATTTTGTTATATTGTAGTAGTTGCTTGAATTATGACTAGATAATAATAAGCTTAAGAAGATATTTCTCAATAGCAAACACAATAAGAGAGCAATTGCTCAAATAAGGTACGTTAGTTATTAATACTAATGATTACTTTGGTAATTTATCTATTTATATGAACCAGTTTCTAGGTATGAAGTTGGAAATATTAGATAATTGAATACAGATGGAGGTGTTTTGCATGGTAAAACGTACTTATCAACCAAATAAACGTAAACATAGTAAAGTTCATGGTTTTAGAAAACGCATGAGCACTAAAAATGGCCGTAAAGTTTTAGCGCGTCGTCGTCGTAAAGGCCGTAAAGTTTTATCTGCATAAGATCACTGACTCCATCAGTGGTCTTTTTTTTGTTTAAATAATAGAATACTTTAATAAAAATAGTAGTAAAATAAAGTAGATATATCTAATTAAAAATCAACATTAAGTTTACTAGTAGAATAGTTTTACTTATGAAGAGAACGAAATAGGCGAGTGATGTTTAGTGGAAAAAGCATATCGTATCAAAAAGAATTCAGATTTTCAAACTATCTACAAAAAAGGAAAGTCTGTTGCTAATAGGCAATTTGTTGTTTATACCTATAATAATAAAGAAAATAAACATTTTCGCTTAGGAATAAGTGTTTCTAAAAAGTTAGGAAATGCTGTAACGAGAAATAAAATAAAAAGAGCGATTAGAGAAAACTTCAAGGTTCATAAACAAGATATTATAGCCAAGGATATTATTGTAATAGCAAGGCAACCTGCGAATGATATGACTACATTAGAAATACAAGATAGTTTGGAACATGTTCTAAAAATAGCTAAAGTATTTAATAAAAAAATAAAAAAGGGCGAGGGTTTTTAGACTACCTGTAGTCTAACCTCACACAACCCGAAGCGTTACTTTATTATATAGGACAATTTATTAGCTTTTTCAGTATAAACAATTACAATGTTATAATAAAATTTTACTTGAATAAGGAGGCGAGACTCTTATGGATTTTGACACGATTACTAGCATTTCAACTCCAATGGGTGAGGGGGCAATAGGTATTGTACGCTTATCGGGTCCTCAAGCGATTGGAATTGGAGATAAACTATATAAAGGAAAGAAAAAATTATCTGAAGTTAATACACATACAATTAATTATGGTCATATCACAGATCCTGAAACAAATGAGATTGTAGAAGAAGTAATGATATCTGTACTACGTGCACCTAAAACATTTACCCGCGAAGATATCATTGAGATTAATTGTCATGGTGGTATTTTAACTATCAATCGAATCTTAGAACTAACGATGACATATGGTGCACGAATGGCAGAACCAGGTGAATATACTAAACGTGCATTTTTAAATGGGCGTATCGACCTGTCTCAAGCAGAGGCAGTAATGGATTTTATTCGATCCAAAACTGATCGTGCATCTAAAGTAGCAATGAATCAAATCGAAGGTAGACTAAGTGATTTAATCAAACGTCAACGTCAATCCATACTCGAGATACTTGCTCAAGTTGAGGTTAATATAGATTATCCTGAATACGATGATGTTGAGGATGCAACAACAAAATTTTTACTCGAGCAATCTAAAAATATCAAAGAAGAAATTAATCGACTATTTGATACAGGTGCACAAGGTAAAATTATGCGAGAGGGATTGTCTACCGTTATTGTAGGACGACCAAACGTGGGTAAATCATCAATGCTTAATAACCTTATTCAAGACAATAAAGCAATCGTTACCGAAATGGCAGGTACGACAAGAGATGTACTTGAAGAATATGTTAATGTAAGAGGTGTTCCTTTAAGACTTGTAGACACTGCAGGTATTAGAGACACAGAAGATATCGTAGAGAAAATTGGTGTTGAACGTTCACGTAAAGCATTGAGTGAAGCTGATTTAATACTCTTTGTACTCAATAATAATGAGCCTCTTACCGAAGATGACCAAACACTCTTTGAGGTAATTAAAAATGAAGATGTCATCGTGATTATTAATAAAACTGATTTAGAGCAACGTTTAGATGTTAAAGAAGTAAAAGAAATGATTGGTGATATACCACTGATACAGACTTCAATGCTTAAACAAGAAGGCATTGATGAACTAGAACTTCAAATTAGAGATTTATTCTTTGGAGGAGAAGTGCAAAATCAGGATATGACTTATGTTTCAAATTCACGTCATATTTCCTTATTAAAACAAGCTAGACATTCAATTCAAGATGCGATAGATGCCGCTGAATCTGGAGTACCAATGGATATGGTACAGATTGACTTAACACATACGTGGGAGATTCTTGGTGAAATTATAGGTGAATCGGCAAGTGATGAACTCATAGATCAATTATTTAGTCAATTTTGTTTAGGTAAATAAATACATTTAATTATAGATAAATAGGACGGTTGGATGTCTTGATTTTTAAATAATTTAGCAATTACAGGGAGGTAAAAAAGTGGTTCAAGAATATGATGTCATAGTCATTGGTGCAGGACATGCTGGTATTGAAGCTGGTTTAGCTTCAGCACGACGTGGAGCTAAAACGCTCATGTTAACAATTAACTTAGATAACATCGCATTTATGCCATGTAATCCATCAGTAGGTGGACCAGCCAAGGGTATTGTCGTACGTGAAATAGATGCTTTAGGCGGTCAAATGGCAAAAACGATAGATAAAACACATATACAAATGCGTATGCTTAATACTGGAAAAGGACCAGCAGTTAGAGCATTACGTGCTCAAGCAGACAAAGTATTGTATCAACAAGAAATGAAACGTGTGCTTGAAGATGAAAATAACCTAGATGTTATGCAGGGAATGGTTGATGAACTTATTATTGAAGATAACGAAGTCAAAGGTGTACGTACGAATATTGGTACAGAATATCGTTCGAAAGCAATTGTCATTACAACTGGAACATTCTTGCGTGGAGAAATTATTTTAGGAAATTTAAAATATTCAAGTGGACCAAATCATCAGCTACCTTCAGTGACTTTAGCTGATAACTTAAGAGAATTAGGATTCGATATTGTTCGCTTTAAAACTGGTACACCTCCAAGAGTTAATGCTAGAACAATCGATTATTCTAAAACTGAAATTCAGCCTGATGATGATGTAGGGAGTGCGTTTAGTTTTGAGACAACTGAATTTATTTTAGACCAATTGCCATGTTGGTTAACATATACTAATGGTGAAACTCACAAGGTCATTGATGATAATTTACATTTATCAGCAATGTATTCAGGTATGATTAAAGGTACAGGTCCAAGATACTGTCCATCTATCGAAGATAAATTTGTGCGTTTTAATGACAAACCAAGACATCAACTTTTCTTAGAACCAGAAGGTCGTAATACAAATGAGGTTTATGTTCAAGGTTTATCTACAAGTTTACCTGAGCATGTACAACGCCAAATGTTAGAAACAATACCTGGACTCGAAAAGGCAAAAATGATGCGTGCAGGTTATGCTATTGAATACGATGCGATTGTACCTACACAGTTATGGCCTACTTTGGAAATGAAAGCAATTAAAAACCTATACACAGCTGGACAGATTAATGGTACTTCCGGATATGAAGAAGCAGCTGGACAAGGTATTATGGCAGGTATCAATGCTGCTGGAAAAGTATTAGGTACCGGAGAGAAAATTCTTAGTCGTTCAGATGCATATATCGGTGTACTTATTGATGATTTAGTTACAAAGGGTACAAATGAACCATATAGATTGTTGACTTCTCGTGCAGAGTATCGTTTATTGCTACGTCATGACAATGCAGATTTACGTTTAACAGATGTTGGTTATGAACTAGGAATGATTTCTGAAGAACGCTACGCTCGTTTTAATAAAAAACGTCAACAAATTCAAGATGAAATTCAACGTCTAACAGAAGTACGTATCAAACCCAATGATCACACGCAAACTGTAATTGAATCTAAAGGTGGCTCTCGCTTAAAAGATGGTATATTGGCAATCGATTTATTACGTCGTCCTGAAATGACATATGATACAATTTTAGAAATCCTAGAAGAAGATCATCGTCTTCCAAAGGCAGTTGAAGAACAAGTTGAAATTCAAACGAAATATGAAGGTTATATCAACAAATCATTACAACAAGTTGAAAAAGTTAAGAGAATGGAAGAGAAAAAAATTCCTGAGGACTTGGACTATAGAAAAGTAGATAGTTTAGCTTCAGAAGCTAGAGAAAAATTAGCGGAAGTTAAGCCGTTGAATATTGCTCAAGCTTCACGTATTTCAGGGGTTAATCCAGCTGATATTTCAATTTTACTTGTTTACTTAGAACAAGGGAAACTTCAAAGGGTGAGTCAACAATGAGTATAGAATGGTTATCAGATAAATTAAGTGATCATGGTATAGAATTGACAGAAAAGCAGAAAGAACAATTTCAAATTTACTATCAATGTCTTGTTGAATGGAAAGAAAAAATGAATTTAACAAGTATTACAGAAGAATACGATGTATACTTGAAACATTTTTATGATTCAATTGCACCTAGCTTTTACTTTGATTGTAGCGGGCCAATAAGCATTTGCGATGTTGGCGCTGGAGCTGGTTTTCCAAGTATTCCTTTAAAGATTGTTTATCCTGAATTAAAAGTAACGATTGTTGATTCATTGAATAAACGTATTCAATTCTTAAATCATTTAGCAGCTGAACTTGGACTTCAAAATGTGAGTTTTGTACATGATCGTGCAGAATCATTTGGTAAGGGAATCTACAGGGAGTCTTATGATATTGTCACTGCACGCGCAGTAGCAAGACTGACAGTATTAAGTGAACTATGCTTACCCCTTGTTAAAAAGGGTGGTCAGTTCATCGCACTGAAATCTTCAAAAGGTGAAGAGGAATTGCAAGAAGCTGAATTTGCTATTAGTATTCTAGGTGGAAGTGTTAAAGAATCTTATTCATTTGAATTACCTGAAGGTGCAGGTGAACGTCAAATGATTATTATTGATAAACGCAGACAGACATCTAAGAAGTATCCTAGGAAACCAGGTACGCCAAATAAATCCCCATTAGTTGAAAATTAAGACATCGTACATTACAAATAATTGAGAGGGAGAGAATGGATAATGAAGAAACCTTTTTCAAAATTATTTGGTTTAAAAAATAAAGATGATAATGTAGAATCCATTCATATTGAACGTATCGTACCCAATCGTTATCAACCTAGACAAGTATTTGAGCCAAATAAAATTAAAGAATTAGCTGAATCTATTGAAGAACATGGCTTACTACAACCCATCGTTGTACGTCCAATCGAAGAGGGCATGTTTGAAATAATTGCAGGTGAACGTCGCTTTAGAGCTTTACAATCTTTAAATAAGCCACAAGTAGATGTTATTATTCGACACATGAATGATGAAGAAACAGCGGTTGTTGCACTTATTGAAAATATTCAACGTGAAAATCTATCAGTAGTTGAGGAAGCGGAAGCTTATAAAAAGTTGCTTGAAATTGGAGATACAACTCAAAGCGAATTAGCAAAGAGTTTAGGTAAGAGCCAAAGCTTTATTGCTAATAAGTTGAGGTTATTAAAGTTAACACCGAATGTTATTAAGCGTTTACGTGAAGGTAAAATTACAGAAAGACATGCGCGAGCGGTACTCGTTCTATCTGATAAAGAACAAGAAGAATTAATTGAACAAGTGATTAATCAGAAGTTAAATGTCAAGCAGACAGAGGATAGGGTTCGTCAGAAAACAGGACCTGAAAAGATTAAAGCTCAAACGCTTCAATTTTCTCAAGATGTGACTCAAGCAAGAGATGAAGTAGGTAAAAGTATAGAAGCAATCGAACGCTCAGGCATACGTGTCGAACATAAAGATAAAGATCACGAAGACTATTATGAAATAAAAATAAAAATCTATAAGAGATAAATGAAACTCCTTTTATCAAAAATAACGATAAAAGGAGTTTTTTAGTGCCTATCTTTATCATGAGAGCTATGAAGTCTTTTTATTTTTATAATAATAAATAGGTATACCTGTTAAAGTAATTAAAATACCGATTAAAGCTAAAATAAATTGAGTCAATAATGTATTAATAATCACGAAAACACCTGTAATTAAAGCGATTAAAGGTATAACTGGGTATATCGGTACTTTATAAGGTCGATGTAAATTTGGCTCTCTTTTTCTTAATAGAATGACGGCAATAAAAGCCATACAATAGAAAGTCCAAATAACAAATATTAACATATTCGTTATTGTATCAAATGCACCTAAAAGCATCATAATCATGGCAAAAATTACTTGGATTAGTCCGCCTAACCATGGTGTACCTGCTGGTGTCAGACTTAAAAAACCATTTTTAAAAGGCAATTGATCTTGTTTAGCCATTGCAAAAGGAATACGCATGCCGGTCATAGTATAGCCATTCATCGTGCCATATACTGAAATTAAAATACCTATTGTGACAATTTTTCCACCATAGTTTCCGAATAATACTGCAGATGCATCACTTGCGGCATTGAGATTGCCTATTAAATGATTGATAGGTAGTGTCATTAAGAATGTAGCATTAATTAATAGATATACAATCATAATTAATCCTATACCTAGAGCAATTGCAGCAGGTAAATCTTTTTTAGGATTTTTCATTTCTCCTGCAATATTACCTACGTGTATCCAACCATCGTATGCAAACATTGTTGCAAGTAAACCATTTCCTAGAGCGCTTATCCAACTAGAATGTGTGCCATTGACTATTGGAATGAGAGAGAATTCAACTTCGCTTTGGTGAAAAAGTCCTACACAAACAATGAGTGCTATTGGGAGTAGTTTAATCACTAAAGTTATTGTTTGCAAAATACCACCAGCTTTTGATCCTAGACAGTTAATTAATAAAATTGATATCGCACTAAGAAAAGCAATAGGTATTAAATATGCATCTCCTAAATGTAATAAATGAATAATTTGTGTTGAAAAAACGATAGCTAGTGCTGCAATATTTGCTGGGAAATAAATAAATGCTTGTGCCCAGCCTGCGAGAAATCCCCAGAAATCTCCATAAGTATATTCAATATACTTAGTTAGACCTCCTGTCTTAGGAATTGCGGCAGCTAATTCTGCTCCTGTTAGACCTGCGCATATTGTAACTAGACCTCCAAATAACCATACAAAGATAGCCATACTCGTTGATCCAGTTATTTCTGTTACACTTGAAACTTTAAAGAATACGCCTGCACCTATAACTGACCCCATGACAAGTGATAAGGCAGAGAAGAAACCTATATTTCTTTTTAGAGTTGTTTCACCCTTCATAACATTCTCCTCCTAGTAAAAGTAATTAACCTATCACACCTTCATGTGTATCAGCAGGTTGTAATAAATGATCAATGATATGAGATATACGTGTTAAATCTACATTGCCTCCAGAAACAAGTGCTACAACATTTTTATTTTTAATCCATCTTGGATCTATTTTTTCACTGATAAGTGCAGCAGTAGGTAGTGCGCCTGCACCTTCAGTAATAATTTTTGCACGTTGCATAAGTTGATGCATTGCTGTAGAAATTTCTTCTTCACTTACAAGTACAAATTCATCAACTAATTGATTTGCAACTTCAAATGTTTTATCGCCTGGAATCGCTACTTCAGTACCGTCTGCTATAGTATGGTTAGTAAATTGTGGGGTGATTATACCTTGCTTAATAGAGTGTGTCATGCCGTGAACATTTTCTGATTGGACACCGATGATATGAATTGATGGGTTAAATGATTTTAAAGCAGTTGCTATACCGGAAATAAGGCCACCTCCACCAACTGGAACAATGACAGTATCGACATTCCAAATATCTTCTAGAATTTCTAGACCAATAGTACCTTGACCTGCCATAACAAGGGAATCATCATATGGATGAACGATAGTTTTACCAGTTTTCTGTGCTAATTCTTGCATATATAAACGTGAATCATTGAATGTTTCACCTTTCAGGATTACTTCAGCACCGTAACCTTTTGTAGCATTCTGTTTGGAAATAGGGGCTTCTTCAGGCATGACTACAGTTGTTTTAATTCCTAATAGTTTACCTGTTAATGCTAAACCTTGAGCGTGATTTCCAGCTGAAGCAGTAATGATACCTTTTGATTTATGTTCTTCGGTTAAATGTAAAATTTTGTTTAATGCACCTCTAAATTTGAAAGATCCGGTGTATTGCATATTTTCTAATTTAAGAAAAATATTACCACCTGTGATGTTTCTACTTAAAAACATAGATTGAATTAATGGAGTTTTGCGAATATATTTATTAATTGTATGTTTTGCATCTTTAATGTCGTGTATATTGCAGTACTTTTCGATTTCTAAAACGATGTTGTTTACAGCCATTTAATATTCCTCCCATAAGAACAGTATTGTTCTTTTATAATAGTCCTTCTAAACTTTCATAATTTAAATCATGTGATTCAGCTAGTCCTCTGTTTGTTACATGACCTTTATAAATATTTACACCAGTAGCTAACACGCTATTATTTTTTATAGCTTGATCAATACCTAATTTGCCAATCTCTAACAAATATTCAATATTTCCAGCTGCTAATACCATAGTAGATGTTCTTGGAACAGCTCCAGGTTGATTAGGGACAGCGTAATGAACAACGCCGTCTTTAACGTAAACAGGATCGCTAATTGTAGTTGGTCTAATTCCTTCCACAGTACCACCTTGGTCTATTGCTATATCTACTAATACTGAACCTTTTTTCATAGATTGAACCATTTGTCGTGTGACTAATTTTGGTGGTTTAGAACCTGGAATTAAGATAGTTGAAATAAAGATATCTGCGGTTTTAATTTCATTAGCTAAGTTTTTTTTGTTTGATTTGATAACGCTTACATTTATATCATTAAAATAATTTTCTAGCCAGTTGATTCTATCGTCATTTAATTCAATAATTGAAACATCTGCTTGTAATCCTAAAGCGATTGTTGCAGCATTAACCCCTGCAGAACCTCCACCGAAGATGACAACTTTTCCTGATGGTATACCTGAAATTGCATCGATTCCAGAAATTAAAATACCTTCACCTTTGTGTTGGGCTTCAAGATAATATGCCCCCATTAACATTGAGCGACGTCCTGCAATTGCACTCATAGGCGCAAGTAAAGGAGCTTGTCCATCTTTTTCGATTGTTTCTCCACCAATAGCTGTAACCTCAGCTTTTTGCATTGCTTCCACTGTTTCCTTTGAAGAAGCTAAATGTTGGAATCCCCAAATAACTTGTCCTTTTTTAAAATACTGAAATTCTTTGGGGTCTGGCTCTTTAACTTTTACAATTAAATCTGCTTGCCAACTTTCTTGATGTGAAACGATAGAAGCACCTGCTTGTTCATACTCTTCGTTTGTAAAACCAGAACCTATACCTGCATCTTTTTCAACTAATACTTCATTCCCATTATCTACTAATTTTTTTGCATTACTTGGTGTACAAGCAACGCGTTTTTCGCCTGGTTTTAATTCTTTAACAATTCCGATTTGCATTTAAAACAACTCCTTTGTGATTTTTTTCACAAGTTAAAAGTAACACCTTTTGAAAAATATTTCAAAAGAAAATTTAAGTAACTTTTAAAATGCAAATAATCACTTATGGAACTTAATTAAATTGTACAATCAACCAATTTTTATTTTTAAAAAAGAAGATTGTATATATAAACTAACTTGTTAACAAGAACAAGTTGGTAAGCGATCACAAAAACTAAACTTAATACTTGAATGTTTAACGTGAAACAAAAAGATTTATTTTTTAGAATATTAGGTATTTTAAGTGAAATATTTACAATAAATACGATTCGCTATACACTAAAACTAAACGATACGTTTCGTTTAATAAATGTAAATAAGAAGGGTTAATGTGTTTGGTATATCGATTTCTAGTGCTACTCTTCATTTCGTCATCGGAGGTTTCGTGGTCGCGCTCGCATCAATAATGGCTGATAAAGTTGGAGGTAAGTTAGGAGGTATCATTGCTACTATGCCGGCAGTCTATCTGGCTGCTATTATTGCCTTAGCTATAGACCATAGAGGACATCAGCTGATACAAATGTCTATTCATTTAAGTACGGGTGCAATTGTTGGCATTATCTCATGTATTGTAACAGTATTCTTCACTTCAATCTTTATAGGAAAAAGGAATTATAAGAGTGGGACAGTCTTTGCTATTCTATGTTGGTTTGTTATATCAGTAGCAATTTTCTTGGTAAGACATATTTAAATTGGAGGATAAAAAATGAAATTAGTATTGATAAAATTTTCAGTCGGTGGATTAGCTGTTTTAATCAGTTATATTGTCTCTGTCATTCTTCCTTGGAAGGAATTTGGCGGAATATTTGCTACGTTTCCAGCAGTATTTTTAGTATCAATGTGTATCACTGGTATGCAATTTGGTAACGAAGTGGCTATGCACGTTAGTAGAGGGGCAGTTTTCGGAATGATTGGAGTTATGTTTAGCATTTTAGCAACTTGGGGATTATTACAAGCAACACAAATGTGGTTAGTAAGTATTATTGGTGGGTTTATAGCTTGGTTTGTAAGTGCAGTTATTATTTTTGAAATTGTGGAATTAATAGCGCATAAAAGAAGGGGTAAAAATGGCTGGAAGACCGAAAGATCCGACAGTAAATAAAAAAATATATCGTGAAATTAATCGTTTATTAGAAACTACGCATTTTAGAGATATCACTATTGATCAGATTGCTGAAAATACCGGTATATCTAAAGCGACAATATACCGAAGATGGAAAGATAAATCGTCTATAATTATGTCAATGTTTATCGAACAATCTCAAAAAGTTGTTATCCATAATCATAATAATTTGTATAATGATTTATTTCAGTTTCTTGTGAAAATAAAAGATATTTATAAAACAAAACTTGGCAGTGCAGTAATAGAAATTCTGATTAGTCATCAACAAGTTGAAGCTAGAGAAACATTTATGACTGATTACTTTAATCATAATCGTAAAGTGTTAAGAAAGATTGTAAGTAATCATGTTAGTGAAGAAGATCAAGATTTATTTATTGATTTAATCTTTTCTCCAATCTACTTTAATATATTGATAAAGCCGGAAACTTTAGATGAAAATTATATTGAGAAAATGTTAAACATAGTGTTAGATGTTTATAACAATGATTAATTGAATCGATTTTGTTGAGAAGTTGCGTTCCTTAATGTAAAG
>VNIU01000361.1_pt1 | contig 16098 bp, 17 predicted proteins | sample 7248601 | NCBI WGS metagenome assembly VNIU01 (sample SAMN12251564, study PRJNA551026) | human skin metagenome | isolation source: skin samples from healthy patients and patients infected with Netherton Syndrome | host: Homo sapiens | place: France:Paris
TTTGTTGGTCATTTTTACGTGTATCAATTCCTAAACGGAATGCAACTTCAACAGAAGCGTCAAAGTTAGCAATGCTAGTTTCTTTAGCTAATTTAATTGCTTCTTCAACACTATAGTATTGAGTACGATCAACTTTACTAGCTGCTTCTTGATACTTTTTACCTTTTTTAGCCATTTATTGTTCCTCCTTCAGTGGTTTTAGCGGAATTTCCTCCCACATTTACTTGCCTCTTGCAAGTTAAGAGCAGATAACAGATGAAAGTTAATATTATTACAATATAAACATCAACTCATCAATAGACAATATTAATTGGATGCCTTCTCTGTTACCTGCTTTGTATCGTCTAAATTAAATTCGTTTCAAATTAATTTACTAACTTAGCTTTTTTACTGCACAGTGATACCCATGCTACGTGCAGTACCTTCAATAATACGCATAGCTGCTTCTTCGTCTGCAGCATTTAAATCTTGCATCTTAGTTTGAGCAATTTCTCGTACTTGATCTTTAGTTACTGATGCAACTTTTATTTTGTTAGGTTCACCAGAACCTTTTTCAACGCCAGCTGCTTTTTTAAGTAGTACTGGAGCCGGTGGAGTTTTTGTAATAAATGTAAATGAACGGTCTTCATATACACTGATTTCTACCGGAATGATTAAACCTGCTTGTTCTTGAGTGCGTGCGTTGAACTCTTTACAGAATCCCATAATGTTCACACCTGCTTGACCTAATGCTGGACCAACTGGTGGTGCTGGGTTTGCTTTACCTGCAGGAATTTGCAATTTAACTACTTTTTCTACTTTTTTAGCCACGATGTGCACCTCCTTGATATCGTGATGTGGTCACAGGGCTCAGTTTTGCCCTCCCACTCTTATAAACATTTCGTGACGAAATGAACGCTCTAAAAGCGCGACCACATTATTTTAACACTCAAACTATTAAAAAATCAATAGTAAAATTTCATCTTTATCATGAAAACGATTTGAGTGTAACTAGATTCTTAACTGATTATATTTAAAGTTTTTCTATTTGATCAAATTCAACTTCTACTGGTGTTTCGCGACCAAACATATCTACTAACACAGTAAGTTTAAACTTGTTTGTCTCGATTTCTTGTACTTCTCCAACCTGATTAGCAAATGGTCCTGATTTAATACGAACTTGTTCTCCCACATCTAGTTCAACATCAATCGTTTTTTCTTTAAGACCCATTTGTTTAAGAATGAAGCGTACTTCTTCAGGAAGTAAGGGATTAGGTTTAGAGCCTGCTCCAGCTGAACCTACAAATCCCGTAACTCCAGGAGTGTTTCTTACCACATACCAAGATTGGTCAGTCATGACAAGTTCAACTAATACATAACCAGGAAAAGTCTTTTTCACAAGCTTTTTAGCTTTACCATCTTTAACTTGAGTTTCTTCCTCTTCTGGTATGACAACTCTGAAAATTTGTTCAGTCATGTTCATAGATTCTACTCTTTTTTCTAAATTCTTTTTAACTTTATTCTCATATCCAGAATAAGTATGTACAGCATACCAACGCTTAGCGCCTACTTCTTCAGACATGTCTCCACTCCTAACCTAAAAATAATTGTTTTAATGTATTAATTCCTATGTCTAAGGCATAGAAAAAGACTAAGAAAAATATAACAGTATATACAACGATTACCGTGTATTTAAATAATTCTTCTTTAGTTGGCCAACTCGTTTTTTCCATTTCTGACTTTACGCCTTTAAAGAAGTTCTCTTTTTTAGCCATTTATAAGACCTCCACATTTTGTGACTCTTTATCAAAGTCTGATTCATTTTAATTGATTGTTATTAGCTTATTTAGATTCTTTATGAACGGTATGCGCATTACACTTTGGACAAAACTTTTTTAACGTCAGTCGTGTTGCAGAATCTTCGTTTTTTGCAACAATATAATTACGATTGTCACAAACTTCACAATTTAAAGGTACTTTCTTCACAATTGTTCACCTTTACTCATTATAATACCAATACACTATACATAAATATCATAATAAATGTCAAACTTACTCTTCACTAAATATCGACTCTATTTTTTAATTCTTAAATTCGTGCTTGAATTTTATTTTACACCGGTGAATGGCATTATAAACAACTTTCTCTTTCACTTCTAAAATGGTTGCTATTTCTCTGGGTTTATAATCTTTGAGCAATAACCGAATAATTGATTTTTCCATCTGACTTAACGTTTGCGATTGAACATCAAACATTGCTGATAATTCTTTTCTCAAAATACTTCTTTCAATATCATTGATTGCTAAAGCGCAATGGTAATCTACAATATACTCGTTAATCAACCGAGGGTATCTATGATTATCTACTTTTAACTTTCTAAAATAATCATATTTTACTGAGCGTATTAATAAAAATATATAATGTTCAAATGAAATAGCGCAACTGAAATCGAATGATTGCAATGCTCGATACAACTTGATAATAAAATCTTGAAATATATCCTCAAGTTCAAAATGATTATTTGTTATATATCTGATTTTTCTATAAATCAAGGGTCTGAGATAATATATTAAATCCTCAAACCATTGCTCAAAATGACTGTTGTCTAAATTACTTTGATTCTGTGATATTAGTTCTAGTTGACTGTAATTAAATTCCATACCTCTAACCTTTCAAATGAGTTGAGGTTAGTTTATATGAATAGCTTTTAAAATCGCAATAGTACTTAATCAGTCCTTTTTGTGGTTGCCACGTCTAATTTTTTCAAATTCTTCAAGAATCTCATTTGATAACTGAATTCGCGTTCTTGGCTTCTTTTCACTAAAATCATTTATAGATTTATTAACGGTTATTTCGTTTTCTTTTAAATCACGCCACATTTCTCTGGAAGAAATTCGGTATGCTCCTGAACCGAATATCGCGTGTTGTTCGCTCATATCACTTGTTACCACAGTAATATGGGTCGTATGTTTATCATAGAGTTGATATACGTAACGTTCAATAAAGCTATCTGCTGTTTCTTTTTCTTTAGTAAACACTGTTTTCACACCATGATAAACATACTCTCTTTCAATACCTGATTGTTCGTATGCATCAAAGACACAAACAATTTCATCTGCAACTAACGCATTATAATTAGCTATGACATCTAATAATTGTTCCCTTGCTTCTTCCAAGCTTTCTTTTGCAATTGCGCTAAGTGTCGAGGACTGCCCTATCATATTGTAACCATCTATTATAAGGTATCTTTCTTTCATGATGTTTCACCAGTTTGATGACGTTTTCGAAACACTTCATACATCATTAAGCTTGCTGCTACAGATGCATTAAGACTATTGACATGACCTACCATAGGAATTTTTATATAAAAGTCACATTTATCACTAACTAGACGACTCATACCTTGTCCCTCACTACCAATAACAATCACTAATGACATATCAGCTTGTAAATCTCTGTAATCTGTTGCATTACTCGCTTCTGTCCCGGCTACCCAAAAGCCATTATTTTTTAATTCATCTATCGTTTTAGATAAATTCGTCACACGTATGACTGGAACATGCTGTATTGCTCCAGTTGAAGCTTTAGCCACAGTTTGAGTCAGTGCTACAGATCGTCTTTTAGGTATTATTACCCCATCGACACCCGATGCATCAGCAGTTCTCAATATAGAGCCCAGATTATGAGGGTCTTCTAAACCATCTAGAATAAGCACTGTTGAATAGTCATCTTTATCTTTTTGGTTTTGTAAAAACTGATCAAAATCAGCATATTCATATGGAGCGACTAATGCTGCTACCCCTTGGTGAGGAGCATTTGCTAAAAAATCTAATTTTGATTTTGGTACTGTTTTCACTATCAATTTTTTGGATTTTGCATTTTTTAAAATATCATTAATTTGTTGCTTTTTTATACCATCTTGAATCAAAATTTTATTAATGGCGTGACCTGATATAATAGCTTCTTTAACAGCATGTCTTCCGACTATAACAATATCTTCCACATTCACACTACCTTTCATTAACTATTTCAACAATTGATTGTAATAAAGCTTCTAATCGTTCCAATCGATGGTCTAAGTATAAAAAACCGATTACAGCCTCTAAAGCTGAACTTTTGCGGTAAGTTTGAATATCGGTATTCTTAGCTTTTGTATAACTTTTAGCATTTCGTCCTCTTCTCAAAATATCTAATTCTTCATCAGTAAACCAATTAACAGTCATTAAATATTCTAATGTTTGAGCTTGACTTTTAGCCGAAACATATTGTTTTGATACTTGATGTAACCGATTCGGTTTACTTTGTAACTTAAGAACGATATATTTCCGCACATATTGATCAAGAACAGCATCACCCATATATGCTAGTGTTAGGGGATTGAGTAACTTCACATTCATTGTTTAACCACGCTTAAATCTTACACCTTGAGGCGTATCTTCTAAAATAATATTACGTTCTTTTAATATATCTCTAATTTCATCTGCGCGGGCGAAATCTTTATTCTTACGTGCTACGTTACGTTCCTCAATTAATTGCTCAATATCTTCATCTAATAACTCATCTGTTTCTTTTCCTTTAAGAGGAATACCTAATACATCACTAAAAATTTTATACACTTCTTTAAATTTATTAATCACTTTAGTTGAAGTTGTATTTTCAAGAACATATTTATTCGCAAGTTTCGCTAAGTCATACCAAGCTGTAACCGCATTAGCAGTGTTAAAATCATCGTCCATTACAGCTTCAAACTGTTTAAGAATAGTATCAATTTGATTAATATAATCTAACTGTTCAACTAAATCAGTAGCAATATTTTCTTTTTCTTCAATCAATTTATAACTATTACGTATGCGCTCTAAACCACTACGTGCAGCTCCCACAAGTTCTAAATTATAGTTAATAGGACTACGATAATGCACACTAATCATAAAGAAACGCAAAACATCGGGATCAATTTCTTTGATAATATCATGTACTAAAATAAAGTTTCCTAATGATTTACTCATTTTCTCATTATCAATATTAATAAAACCATTATGCATCCAATAGTTAGCAAATGGTGCGTGATTGTGCGCTTCTGATTGAGCGATTTCATTTTCATGGTGCGGAAATTGCAAATCTGATCCGCCAGCATGAATATCAATTGTTGGACCTAGTTCATGATATGCCATTACTGAACATTCGATATGCCAACCAGGTCGACCTTCGCCAAATGGACTATTCCAACTAACTTCACCCGGTTTAGCTTCTTTCCATAAAGTAAAATCCAAGTCATCTTCTTTTTGTTCACCAGCTTCGATACGAGCTCCTACTTTTAAGTCATTTAAAGATTGGTGGCTTAATTTACCATATCCATCAAACTTACGAGTTCTAAAGTAAACATCGCCATAACTTGCATAAGCATATCCTTGATCTACTAACTTTTTGATAAAATCGATAATTTCATCCATATGATGCATCACTCGAGGATTAGATGTTGCTTTTTTAACGTTTAAAGCACCTACATCTTCATAAAATGCTTTAATATATTTTTCTGCAATTTCAGGGACACTCTCGTTCAATTCTTTAGAGCGGTTGATTAATTTATCGTCTACATCTGTAAAATTTGAAACATAAATAACTTCATATCCTTTATATTCAAAATATCTTCTGACTACATCATAATTGATGGCAGGTCGAGCATTTCCTATGTGAATATAATTATAAACAGTTGGACCACATACATACATTTTTACCTTACCCGGTTCAATGGGCTCAAACGTCTCTTTCTGACGCGTTAAAGTGTTATATAATGTAATCATCTTGAATCTCTCCATTCTTAGCTTTTTCAAGTTGGCGCTCTAAATGTTTTATTTGTTCAAAAAGTGGATCAGGTAAGTTACGGTGATCAAATGTTTTACCTATACGTTTGCCTTCTTGTTTTACAATGTGACCAGGAATACCGACAACAGTTGTATAACTAGGCACAGATTGTAAAACGACAGAATTGGCCCCTATATTAACGTTAGAATCAATTTGGATATTACCTAAAATTTTAGAGCCAGATGCTATTAATACATTATCACCAATATCAGGATGCCTTTTACCTCTATCCTTACCAGTACCACCTAAAGTGACACCTTGATATATTGTTACATTATCGCCAATTGTACATGTTTCTCCAATTACTACACCCATACCATGATCGATAAATAATCGCTTACCAATTTTGGCGCCCGGATGAATTTCTATTCCTGTGAAAAAACGTGACAATTGCGAAATCATTCTTGCTGCAACAAAACGTTTTTTATTATAAAGTTTATGGGCTATTAAATGACTCCACACTGCATGTAAGCCTGCATAAGTTGTTACTACTTCTAAAGTTGAGCGTGCTGCTGGATCCTGTTCAAACACCATTTTTATATCGTCTTTCATTCTTCTTAACAAGACCGTCTCCCCCTTAGTCAAATCAATTTGATTTCTTTATTTCGTTTCGTTAATGGTTCTCATAATACGTTAGTTACTAAAGTTAAATACACTAAAAGAACGCCTCTAACATCTGTTGCTAGAGGCGCTCACGCACGGTTCCACTCTTAATTTAATAACGATATTTATGATAAATAAACATCATCATTCTCATTTATATTATTCATTTTAAATTACAAAGGTGCATTCATTAATATTTATGATGTGCTCACAGCCAACGCACACTCTCTGAGTCATAAAGTATTTAACTACTAATCCTTTGATTCATTTTTATAATTCCAATAAAATAATAGGTTGTTATTTGTGAAATTTCAAGTCGGAAATGGTTTTCTATAAAGTTTATTTTTGATTGATATTATAATTTACACAAACTTTTTTAAGCGTGATAGCACTTTATCTTTACCTAGTACTTCAATTGTATTAGGTAATTCAGGACCATGCATTTGTCCAGTAACAGCAACACGTATAGGCATAAAGAGTTGTTTACCCTTGATACCTATTTCTTTTTGAACTTCTTTAATTTTTTTCTTTATTTCAGTAGCTTCAAATGGATCAAGCGCTTCTAATTTACTATATAAGTGATTCATTAATTCTGGTACTTGCTCACCATTTAATACTTCTTGTTCTTCTTCACAGAGTTCAGGCATTTCATGGAAGAACATTTCTGATAATGGAACAATTTCTCCAGCATAACTCATTTCTTTTTGATAAAGTGCAATGAGTTTACGACCCCAATTTCTATCTTCTTCAGACGGATTTTCTGGAATTAGATTAGCTTTAATTAAGTGAGGTAGGGCTAATTCAAATACAGTTTCAGTATTTTTTGTTTTCATATATTGGTTATTGACCCAAGCTAACTTTTGTCTATCAAACATTGCAGGAGATTTAGAAAGACGTTTTTCATCAAATATTTTGATGAATTCCTCTTTAGAAAAGATTTCTTCTTCCCCTTCCGGAGACCAACCAAGTAAGGTAACGAAATTAAACAATGCTTCTGGAAGATAACCTAAATCACGATATTGCTCGATAAATTGTAGAATTTGACCATCACGTTTACTTAATTTCTTACGTTCTTCATTCACAATAAGTGACATATGACCAAAACGAGGCGGTTCCCAGCCAAATGCTTCATAAATCATTAATTGCTTAGGAGTATTAGAAACATGATCATCTCCACGTATAACGTCTGAAATTTCCATATAGTGATCATCAACAGCTACTGCGAAGTTATAAGTTGGTACACCGTCTTTTTTTACGATGACCCAGTCTCCAATATTATTAGAATCAAAAGAGATTTCACCCTTAACCATATCTTTGAAAGAGTATGTTTTATCTTTAGGGACACGGAAACGTATTGATGGTTGACGACCTTCCGCTTCAAATTGTTGACGTTGTTCTTCAGTTAGACGAGTATGTTGTCCACCATAACGAGGCATTTCTCCTCGAACAATTTGAGCTTCGCGTTCTTCTTCTAATTCTTCCTCAGTCATGTAACATTTGTATGCTTTATCCTGATCAAGTAATTGTTGAATCAGCGGATTATAAATATCAGCACGTTCAGATTGACGATAAGGTCCGAATCCTTTGTCCTTATCAACTGATTCATCCCAATTTAATCCTAACCATTTCAAGTTATCAAATTGTGATGACTCGCCATCTTCTAAATTACGTTTACTATCTGTATCTTCAATTCGAACAACAAAATCCCCATTATAGTGTTTGGCAAATAAATAGTTAAATAATGCTGTTCGAGCATTTCCAATATGCAAATATCCAGTTGGACTTGGTGCATATCTTACTCTGATTCGTTCACTCATTATATTCACTCCTAAGATTATTAATTGTATGACTAGTTCAATGGTTCATAATCTTAATTAAGCTCAGTAAAAGTATTAATTAAAATTTTGATACCACTTCTCTTACCAAATAATGCATGTTAACTTTCAAGTTCAACGTGAGCTTATTCAACTTTAAAAAAGCTAATGATGTGTTGGACCATACCTTTACTAATAACTTTTCCAATGAATGATTCTTCAATCTCACTTAACATTTCAATAATATTGTAGCACTTAAATAATGCTTTGATAAGGCACTTGTTTAAGTACTTTCATCAAATATATCTCTTTTAGTTCAAAAGTTTAAAATATAAATTACATAATTCCAAACGTAATATCTCGTTTCACATGAAACCCATTCAAAATTATTTATCGCTAAAGGACATTTCATCTTCTATATATTTTGCAAAGACAATTCTTCCTGATGAAGTTTGTAATAAACTAATAACCTCTAATGTAACGTATTGACCAATCAATTTCTTTGCATTGTCAACAACTACCATTGTACCATCATCTAGGTAACCTACACCTTGTCCAGGTTCTTTTCCCATCTTAGTAAGTAAAATGTTTAAACGATCACCTTGATGAACATTAGGTTTTATCGCTTCAGATAAATCATTTACATTGAGTGCTGTGATGCCTTGTACGTGACAAACTTTATTTAAATTAAAATCTGTAGTAATAACATGAGCATGATAATGTTGTGCAAGTTTAATTAATAACGTGTCTATTTCGCTATGTGTTTTTGTTGGATGAATCACTCGAGTAGGATATTCTAAATCATAAAGTTGATTCAGAATATCTAACCCTCTCTGTCCTTTTTCTCGCTTTACACTATCCTTAGCATCAGCAACAATTTGTAATTCATTGATAACTCCTTGAGGAATAAGAATATCTCCGTCAATAAAACCACAGCGTATAATATCTAATACTCGACCATCAATAATCGCGCTTGTATCAATAATTTTAGGTATAGCTTTACGTGTATTATTAGACATTGAACGTGCCATATTTTCTGGTAAAAACATCAACATCTCATCACGCTTTTTCAAGCCAAACTGAAATCCTAAATAACACAGGATAATTGTGATTATGGTGGGTATAAAATGATTAAAAATTGAATCTCCTATTATTTCTAAAATAAAAGAAACCATTACTGAAATAAACAAACCAATAATAAGTCCAATAGTTGCGAATAGAATTTCAATTGCACTTCGATTCATTATCAATTGTTCAAATTGTTTAAATGCACTTGTAACTTTATTGATAAATAATCCGAAAATAATAAAAAATAGAATAATACCTATTAAACCATCTATATAATAATTTGTGATTATAGGATACTGAGTAATACCTATATCAGAAACGACCTCTGGAACGATAATAATGCCTAATGCAGCTCCTAGAATCGCATATATTATTACCACAATTGATTTTACGATATTCAATTCATGTCCTCCTTTCTATGTTGTCCTTTCCTAATTAATTCAATATTTATCTTTATGTCGAGTGAAGTGCGAATTTCAAAGCTTCATGAACTGTAGATACACCAATTACCTGTATACCTTCAGGAAAAGTCCAACCTCCTATATTAGTTTTAGGAATGATAGCTCTTTTAAAACCAAGTTTTGCTGCTTCTTGAACACGTTGTTCTATACGCGATATTCGACGAACTTCCCCAGTCAAACCTACTTCACCTACAAAACAGTCTAAGCCGTCTACAGTTCTGTCTTTGAAGCTTGATGCAGTAGCTACAATAATGCTAAGGTCTACAGCCGGTTCTGTTAATTTCACACCACCTGCAACTTTAATATAAGCGTCTTGTTGTTGCAGTAAATAATTTTCTTTCTTTTCTAATACAGCCATCAGGAGACTTAATCTATTGTGATCTATACCAGTAGCCATACGTCTAGGATTATTAAATGTTGTAGGAGTAACTAATGCTTGAACTTCGATAAGAAGTGGTCGTGTTCCTTCCATAGTAGGAACAATTGTCGAACCAGGAACATTAGTTGAACGTTCCTCTAAGAACATTTCAGATGGATTAAGAACACCTTTTAATCCACTTTGTTTCATTTCAAAAATCCCCATCTCATTTGTAGATCCAAAACGGTTTTTAACGGCTCTCAAGATACGATAAGCATGATGCTCATCACCTTCGAAATATAGTACTGTATCTACCATATGCTCAAGTAATCTAGGCCCAGCTATTTGGCCTTCTTTCGTAACATGACCAACTATAAAGGTAGCAATATTCATCTGCTTCGCTATATTCATTAAACTTTGTGTGCTTTCCCTAACCTGAGATACTGAACCAGGCGCAGAACTGATTTCCGGATGATAAATCGTTTGTATAGAGTCTATGACAAGCAAATCAGGACGTTCATCTTTAACGGTTTGATGAATGACCTCTAAATCAGTTTCAGCTAATACATTTAGGTGACTAGAATCTTCTTCTAAGCGATCTGCGCGTAGTTTAGTTTGATTAATCGATTCCTCACCACTGATATATAGCACATTTTTATTTTGCGATAGTGTAGCACATATTTGAAGAAGTAGTGTAGACTTTCCTATACCTGGATCTCCACCTATAAGTACAAGCGACCCACTAACGATTCCACCACCAAGTACTCTATTAAATTCTTTTGAATCAGTAAGAATTCTCGGTATGACTTCATGTTTAATACTATTAAGCTTTTGAACTTTTCCTACTACTTCCTTTGACTTTACATCATGCTTAGGGTTGGTAGCCTTCTCTATCGTTTCTTCCATTTGATTCCATGCACCACAACTTGGGCATTTACCCATCCATTTCGGAGATTGATAGCCACATGCCATACATTCAAATATTACTTTTTTCTTGGCCATTTTTACACCTCCAAATTCTTATGAACAAATCTATTTTAAACTGACAATTTGATTATGACAAATTAAATGTGATTGATTTAATCTTAATCATTTTTTTGTTACTTTTCACCATTTATTTTCTTAAAAATTAAGTTAGTTCAAAGCTTGTATCAATGTTTTTAAATAAAACAAAAAAGCATTCCTCTAAGAATAGAGGAACACTTTTCAAACATAGTCATTAAGAATTTTTCGATTTAGGATTCTGTCTTTTCCTTGTTAGAAGTTTTTTCATGAATATCATATTTAAACTCTTCACCATCATGATCAATAGTGACTTCTTTTCCTTCAATTTGATTACCATCTAAAATTAATTCACTTAAGTTATCTTCTACAGTTTTTTGAATTGCTCTAATTAGAGGTCGTGCGCCATATTCCGGATCATAACCCTCTTCAGCAATTTTACCTTTCGCCTTATCAGTTACTACAACATTTATATCTTGTTCAGATAGACGATTTGTAAGTTTATTAACCATCATAGTTACAATTTCTTTTAATTCGTCTTTAGTCAGTTTATGGAATACGATAATATCGTCGACACGGTTTAAGAATTCTGGGCGGAATGAATTTTTTAATTCTTTCATCATCGTTTTACGAATTGTTTCGTAATCGTTGCCTTCAGATGTACCACTGAAACCAGCAAAACGTTGATCTTGTATTTCTTGTGCACCAACATTTGAAGTCATAATAATCACTGTATTACGAAAATCAACTGTACGACCTTTTGTATCTGTTAAATGACCATCATCTAAAACTTGTAAAAGTATATTAAATACATCAGGATGTGCTTTTTCAATTTCATCGAATAAAATAACTGAATATGGTTTACGTCTAACTTTTTCAGTTAATTGACCACCATCATCATGACCTACATAACCTGGAGGCGCTCCCACTAGACGACTCACTGCATGTTTCTCCATAAATTCACTCATATCAACACGAATCATCGCATCATCTTCGCCGAACATAGATTCAGCTAATGCTCGAGCTAGTTCAGTTTTACCAACTCCAGTTGGTCCTAAGAATATGAAACTACCGATTGGACGTTTTGGATCTTTAAGACCCGCACGTGCACGGCGAACAGCTTTACTAATTGAATTAACAGCGTCGTTTTGTCCAATCACACGTTTATGAAGTGTATCTTCAAGATTTAGTAAGCGATCTGACTCAGTTTCGTTGATTTTAGTTAATGGTATGCCAGTCCAACCTGCAATAACCTCTGCAATATCTTCTTCAGATAAAGCTGTGTTAACACCACCTTGAGAGTTTTTCCATTCGTTTTTAGCATCTTCATATTGTTTCTCAAGTTTTGATTGTTTGTCTCTTAAGTTTGCTGCATTTTCAAATTCTTGAGCGTGTACTGCAGCATCTTTTTCATTTTTTACATTTTCAATTTCTTGTTCAATCTCTTTTAAATTATTAGGTGTCGTGTGACTTTTTAGTCTTACTTTAGAACTAGCTTCATCAATAAGATCAATTGCTTTATCTGGCAAGAAACGGTCTGAAATATAACGATTACTTAGCTTAGCAGCCTCTTCTAATGCTTCATTTGAAATGTTTATTCTATGATGCGCTTCATAGCGATCACGTAAACCTTTTAAAATTTCGATTGTATCTTCAACAGTCGGTTCATCAACTTGAATAGGTTGGAAACGACGTTCTAATGCAGCATCTCTTTCAATATTTTTGCGATATTCATCTAATGTTGTAGCACCGATGCATTGCAATTCTCCTCTAGCTAAAGCTGGTTTTAGAATATTTGAAGCATCAATTGCTCCCTCTGCACCACCAGCACCTACAAGTGTGTGTAATTCATCTATGAATAGAATGACATTACCTGCTTGATGAATTTCTTCCATTACTTTTTTTAAACGTTCTTCAAATTCACCACGGTATTTAGTTCCAGCCACAACTGTTCCCATGTCTAAAGACATTACACGTTTATCTTTCAGTGTTTCAGGTACTTCATTGTTAACAATTGCTTGTGCTAGCCCCTCTGCAATTGCTGTTTTACCTACACCAGGTTCACCAATAAGTACAGGATTATTTTTAGTACGACGACTTAATACTTCAATAACACGCGTAATTTCTTTATCTCGACCTACAACTGGGTCTAATGTGCCATCCTTAGCAATCACTGTTAAATCTCTAGCTAAACTATCCAATGTTGGCGTATTGTTAGATTTGTTTGCTTGAGCATTTTTATTACTCATTTCAGGACTACCTAAAGCTTTAACAACTTGTGCACGTGCTTTGGTAATATTTAAATCTAAATTCGCAAATACGCGCGCTGCTACACCTTCATTTTCACGAATTAAACCAAGTAGAATGTGTTCTGTTCCAACAAAATTGTGGTGTAACTTTCTCGCTTCATCCATAGAAAGTTCAATCACTTTTTTAGCTCTAGGCGTATAGTGAAGCGTGCCCATTTGTTCTTGACCATGACCAATTAACTTTTCTACTTCTTCAATTACTTTGTCTTCAGTGATATTAAAACTTTCTAAAACTTTAGCAGCTATACCTTCTGGTTCTTTCATTAAACCTAGTAAAAGATGTTCTGTTCCAATATTAGAATGGTTCAAACGAATTGCTTCTTCTTGTGCATGCGCTAAGACACGCTGCGCACGTTCTGTTAATCTGCCAAATAACATATATAAATTACCTCCTTATTTTATATGCTCTCTTAACAAGTTAGCTCTTTTTTCATTTACTGTCCTATTATCGTCATCTTCTATTAAAAATGGCGACTGAATTGCTACCATTAATTCATTAAACTTAAAATTTTCGAGCGAAATGTATCCTAAGTCTATACCAAGTTTTACTTCACTTAATCGATATGATGCCTCTTCCATTGAAATGATTCTACTATTTTGTAATATCCCTAAAGAACGATAAACTCTATCTAATGTTTCAACGGGATTATGCTTAGCAAGTCTTTCACGAATTTGCTTTTCTTCATTAATGATTTGATTTACAACTTCTGTTAAATTATCAATGATTTCTTCTTCTGTTTTCCCTAAAGTGAGTTGATTTGAAACCTGATATATATGTCCATAAACTTGTGAGCCTTCTCCATAAATACCTCGAATCGTAAATCCAAAGCGATTGATTGTCTGTGCAATTCGATTCATTCTTTTCATTATAGAAAGTCCTGGCAAATGTAACATGACACTTGCACGCATGCCAGTACCCACATTTGTGGGACACGTAGTCAGAAAACCTAAATGCTCATCAAAGCTAATATCTAACTCTTTATCTAAATCATCATCAATTTTAGAAGCCCGTTTGAATAAATCTTTAAGGGATAAATCTGTTCCTAATGCTTGTATTCTTATGTGATCTTCTTCATTAACCATCACGCTTAAAGACTCATCATCATTTAATAATACTGCTGAGGCAGATTGCTTTACAAGTTCTGGACTCACAAGATGTTTTGCAACTAATTTCATCTTGTTTTGTTGATTCATAGTATCTAAACGATGCAAAGTTAAGTCCGGAAGAGCATCTTGAACCTCATTGATAACACGAAATCCTTCTTTTTCAGAAGGAAACATTAAGGGATGAACGTGATTTTCAAGATTTCTAGCTAAACGTATTCTTGAAGAAATAACTACAGGTGCCTCTTCCGCCATCTTCATCCACTGACTAATATTTGTATAAATATCACTCATCGTGAGGCACCTCACTTTCATCTTTTAATACCTTAATTTCATCACGAATTATAGCTGCTTCTTCAAATTCTTGTTCTTCTATTAGTTTATTAAGATATTTTGTTTTTGCTTCAATTTGCTTTTTAATAGCAAGTTTCTTATAAGATGACTGAGGTGTTTTGCCAACATGAGCAAATTGTCCACCTTGAACTCTTTGCACAATATCTATTATGTCTTCTTTAAAGGTCGCATAACAATTAGAACACCCGAACTTACCTACATGAGCAATGTCCTTTAAAGTCATTTGACATGACGGGCATTGCTTTTCTTCTTTAAACGCCATTTCTTGAAAATTAATACCATGTTTCGTAGCAAGATGTTGTAATATTTGCTTAACAACAAAAGCTTCTTCGATATCATCTTGATGGGTGTGATAGGAATTATCATCATGTGAATGTTGCCAAGGAGTTGATCCCTGTGCACAAGTGGAACACACCCACTTTTCATGCGTACCATCTTTACTCTTAACTGTAAGTTTAACTTCAGCTTCATTTAAATGGCAATTTTCACAAAGCACTTAGAGACACCTCTCTTTACTTAGTAGTAATTAATAACTGGAAGTAATCGTTTTAAAATATTCGCTCTAATAATATCTCTAGCAACCACATCCATTTTTAATGTTTCTCTGTCAATAACCGCTTGTATCATTTTAGCTTCTCTATCATTGATCAATCCTTTATCTAATAAACCATCTATTACATAATAAGCTTGTTGTTGTGAAATAGAAGGTCCTATCAATTGAAGCAAGTGATTAATATATCCTGTGGCGTCTTTATTTTCAATTTTGGTGATTCGGATGTAACCTCCACCACCACGTTTGCTTTCTATTTCATAACCATGTTTATTTGTGAAACGGGTTTTAATAACATAGTTGAGTTGAGAGGGAACACAATCAAAACGTTGAGCAATATTAGCCCGTTGAATTTCCACTACATCTTCATTTGTTTCTTCAAATAAATGTTTAATGTATTGTTCTATGATGTCAGACATATTATGCATGGATATCACCTCTTTTTGACCTTCTTTGACTATATTATATGACCCTCTTTGACCTTTTTCAACCAATTTGATTTTAAAATTTTAATTTTATGATGTTAGCACGTTCATTTTATTGTATGATAGAGAACAGAAAAAATTAAAGGAATGAAGAAACATGCATATTGTGATTGGCATTATAGGAATTATTTTCTTTTTAGCACTCGCA
>VNIU01000248.1_pt1 | contig 15764 bp, 38 predicted proteins | sample 7248601 | NCBI WGS metagenome assembly VNIU01 (sample SAMN12251564, study PRJNA551026) | human skin metagenome | isolation source: skin samples from healthy patients and patients infected with Netherton Syndrome | host: Homo sapiens | place: France:Paris
TTTCTTAATACCAACGACTAGATCAATATCCATTTCTACAAAGTGTTCAATATCCCACTTATTAATAAAATCGCAATATTCACGAATGTATTGTTCAAAGTCATCATAAATTAATTTGTCACTAACTTTTGCACTTTCCATATATGTGAACGCGCCACTATCTAATATAAACGTCTTACACTTGTCTGATTTAATGTAAGACATCATTTTCTTTATCGTGTTGTCTGACGCTTTACGAAAGTAATAAAAACTATCTAGGACATGTGGCGGTTCCAATTCAAATAGTAAATCTGGTCGTGCCGTCCAGCTAGCCAAGCATAAACGTGTCATCAATTACCCTCCAAGAAGTATTCAACACTTTGATAAAGGTCTGTCTTTTTATAATCGTCGTTAACGTCGTTTAATTTGTTATGAACTAACTCTAATAATTCGATCGCTGTGTCTAATTTACTTTCGCCGTCTTGTTCTTCACGATTAGGTTCTTTTTCTTCTTCTTCAAAGAAATCATCAATGTTTATGTCATTCATAAGACTGTCTATTTCATCTTCATCAAAACCAGTAAACATTAATCTATCTTCTTCTAATTGTTCAATAACATCTTTCAATTTATTTCTATCCCATTCGCCTTCTACTTTGTTAAGTGCGACATTTAATGCCATTTCATCTTGTTCGTTCATATCCACGACTGATACGTCTACTTTGTCATAACCTAAGTCTTTTAATACTGTGTAACGCTGATGTCCACCTACAATGTTTCCAGTACGTTTATTCCAAATAATAGGGTCAACATAACCAAATTCTTCGATACTGTTTTTAATCTTTTTGTACTCGTCGTCGTTTTCGTTTAAATCAATACGTGGGTTATAGTCTGCTGGCGTAATGTCATTGATACTCATTTCTTGAATATTAATCTTTTTCATCATTTACACTCCTTATCTGTTGTCTACTTGTTCTGGATAAATGTCATGTTGCAATAATCGTTGTTCTGCCATTTTTTCGTATTTAGTGCCGGGTTTACCGTAATTAGTGTAAGGGTCGATAGAAATACCACCTCTAGGCATAAACTTGCCCCATACTTCAATATAGTTCGGATCCATTAATTCGATTAAGTCATTCAAAATAATGTTCATACAATCTTCATGGAAGTCGCCATGATTTCGGAAACTGAATAAATATAATTTTAATGCTTTGCTTTCTACCATTTTCACGTTTGGAATATATGAAATATAGACAGTAGCAAAGTCGGGTTGCTCTGTAATCGGACATAACGATGTAAACTCCGGACAATTAAACTTCACGAAATAGTCGCGTCCTTGATGTTTATTTTCAAATGTTTCTAGGACACTTGGGTCATAGTCAAATTCATATTTATTGTTCTTACTACCTAATAATGTAACGTCTTTCATTTCTTCTTTATTTCTACCAGTAGCCATATAATTAATCTCCTTTTAATAAATTGGGTTGATATTTTTCTTTGCACAATATAAACGATATTCTTCATCGTTCTTGCACATAAGTTGCGCCATTTCATTAATAATGTTTTGAACGCGTGTTCGTTTTACTTCAAGTATGTTTGCAATGTATTGACATGTTTCGCCTTCAAGACGTAATGCTAACGTGACAATGTGTTGGTTCTTGTGTATGCGTTTTGATCGTTCATCAATAAAATCAATCTTCGCTTGTACGCGCTCTAATGCGCCATATTGTAAAAGTAATTGTTCAGCTGCTTTTTGCGTTGGGTTACTAACTCCATTACCATGTGGCATTACACTTTCAATTCCATATTGCGTTGCGTTAACAGATGACGCGTTGCGTTCTTCTTCGTATTCGCGTTTTAATCTATCGCGCATTTTTATGTCATCGCTGTATGTTCTCATCATGCCTATAACATCTTTAGGCGTATATTCTTTCAATTAATAGCCACCTCCTTTGACATAATGCGCCTTATTTAAGTAATCGTAATAAATACCATTTTTACTTGTGATTGGTCGCTTATGCTCTTTAAACCATGTATATGGAATTGATTTTCGGTTATTTTGCAAATAATGCTTTTTTAAGCGTTCGTATTCGTCAATGTCAATACGATATAATTCGTTATGTTGTGTAAATAAAATGATTAAGAATGCTTGTCCTTTTTGCTTATACGCATTGATTAAATATTGTTCTTGGTGTGGTTGTACACGTGAAAAAGGAAAGTTTGTTGTTTTAACTTCTTTAGCGTCAAAGGCTATAAATGTACCTTGTGAAACGCCTGTGAAATCGACTGTACTCTTTTTTGTATAACGTGCTGTCCCTTTTCTAGTATTGATACTTGTAGGCGTTGGCACTTTATTAATTAAAGCTAACCCGCGTTCAAGATATTGCTTGTTCGATATGTTGATAACTTTTTCGAGAAACATACCTCTATTCTTGTAATTAGTCATAAATGATACCCATTTGCTTTAATGCGTTTGTAATGACGATCAAAAACTCGTTAGACACTCGAACGCAATTATCGTCATCATCTATGCAATCATCTTCATGTATGTACACATAAGCCTCTAAAATCGTCATATCGTCAACATCAATAAACAACTCAAGCCCATATTTATCAAGCGCATATCTGCTTATAATTGATACGTCTGGATAGCCAACTTTATATCCATTGTTATCTTCTATCCAATGTAATTTCGAAAAATCAATATTCAAATAAAAAACTCCTTATTTATTTAGTTGTCTAGGTGTGTAAGAACGATAACCTTTTATAAATTCATGAACTGTCTTTACTGTTTCATACACTGATATAACAACGATCATCTTGATTGCCGACTTAATGATTACTTTCATTTACATTACCACCTACTAACTTATTTTTTTATTTTCCCGTATATTTTAACACTATCCGTTAGTAAAACAAACAAAAATAACCCCATAAGCATGGAGTTATAATTGTGTTCGTTCCTGTCATAAGGACGTTTTTATTTAATTTTGAAATATTTTCGTCGTTTGTGTCGTTAAATATAAATATAAACCATTCCTGCAATATACAATACCCATACCAATACCACAATTACATACATGATATAACGTAATATAGGGTTATCGTTAGCGTGTTTCATCTCTCTTAACTCTCTAAATATGATATGTGTTTGTATAAGCATATAAACGATAAACACGATCGTTATTAAAATAAATATTGATTTTAACATTCGTTTTTCACTTCCATTTCATTTGTATTATTAGTGATGTGTTTTTACACCTAAAATAACCCGCCTATCATTTAGTAATAAACAACTTGTGAAATCGTTGCTTATTTGCTAATATAATAGGTGGGTTATAGATTTAATCTGTGCGTAACGATGAGCTTTGGTTGGCTATTAGCGTTACGCTTTTTTTAATGCATCAGCTACCATACTTTTGAACAACTTTTCTAAATCGGTTTTATGCGTTTTTAAGAATTGGCTTTCTAATTCATTCTCCGCATGCATACATACCGTACTTTTTTCTTCATATACTTTCATTATTTAGTCCTCCTATATTTCAAACTGACTTACATCTACGCCGTATTTAATTGCTATACTTTTAATCACTGAAATGTAAATTTCAATCAGCCTCGGATCATCGTTTATAATATCTAATTTAGATAATTTATTAATTTGCGTTTTTGTAGACCCGTTTGCTAACATTTTCCCTTTTCGGTTTTTCATACGTATATCCAAGTTACAACGCCCCTTTTCTTCAAGCGAAGTGTATACCTCTGATTTAATTTTCTTGTACATATCCCCGCCACCTAAATGCAGAGCAATGGCTGATAATATTTTATTTGTATCATTACGCCAATTTTTAGTTTCAATCCCTACAATGTTTCTAATACCTGTGATTTCGCGTTTCATTTCTTCGTTGAATTGCTCTTGTTCTTTTTGAACCTTGAACATCATTTCTAGCGCCTGCATTGGTGTTTTTGGTACATTCAGTTGAGATTGTTTGATGTGTTCGTCCATTTTATGGAATGCGTCTACATACATTGCAGTGAATATTATTCCCTTTGACCCCGTCATTTTGTTCGCCACCATGTCGCAACCTTTTTTAGTTAATAGATAGTGTTTGTATCGTTTACCTGTTCCTGCTTGATAAAAACTTCCTAAGAAGAAATCATCAGAACGTAATTCTTCGTTTTGATCTAAAACTACTAAATAGTTCTCAATACTCCTTACTAAATCGGCATGCCTTTTCCCTACCATTTCCGCTACTTCTCGACTATCTACATAAAATTCGTTGTTTTGTTCTATTATTTGTAAGTCTTGCATTAATTACCAACCTCTTCCTCTATTTCTAAAATTTCAATAATTCGTTTTCTTTGCTTTTTGCCTTTTCTTTGTCCCCGCAAAATATCAGATAGATACGGAACGGAAATGCCCAACTCTTGAGATAATTGTTTAAGTGTCATGTCACGCTTAAATAACTCCATTCTTACTTTTATACCAAATTCAGTTTGTACCATATTGTTACCTCCATTATGTTTAAATCTATATTTTTATATAGTTATTGACTTTATTTAAGTTTCAATCTAATATATAAGCATAGTTAAATAAACCTTTATATAAAGGAGTTTATGCGTCTTTTTTTGATGTATCTATCATTTTTATACATTTATATTAAGCTGTTTATTTGTGCTAAAATCAATAACGTAACCAAAGTATATTAGAAAAAAATCTATATGTCAAACGAATTTTTAAGTTTTTTTCTATTTTTTTCGTTTAAGATAGGAGATGTCTACAATGAACACTTTTCAAAGAATTCATTATTTAGCTAACAATAAAGGTATGTCCATTGCTCAATTAGAAAGAAAACTCAAATTATCTAATGGGTCGATCGCTCGCTGGAAAAAATCTGCCCCAAGTTCTCGTGGCTTAACTATTATCGCCGACTACTTCGACGTATCTGTTGACTATTTATTAGGCAGAGAAAAAGAAAAATATTCCGGAGAAGAAAATTCTGACAATGTTATTATGTTTAGTGATAAAGAAGAATTTGATAAATTGCCAAAAAAGGAAAAAGAAAGAATTTTAAATTCATTGAAAGATCAAGCTGATTATCTAATTTATAAATATAAAACTAAAAAGGGAGATAAATAAAAATGTGAGGTGGCTAATTACTACCTCACATTTTTATTTTTACTTTTTAACATCGTTTAAGTGTTCATGATCTGTTTGGTTGAATGTCTCAATATCATCTTCACTTTGTAACTTAATGATAATCTGATTGGTAATGTACTTACCTAGTTCATACATAGCGATAGTAAACCAAATCTTTAATATACGTTTAATCATTTCCCTAACACTTCCTTTACACGTTCTAGAATGTCTTTAGTACCCTGTACTTCCGAAGCCGTCTGTCCCTCTCTCTGACACATTGCTAAACTCCTCTACTTCTTTTAACTCTGGTGTCCAAATAGGTACGATAACGAGTTGTGCGAGTTTGTCGCCTTTTTTAATACCGTAAGAATTAGGTAATAAATATTTATCGTCAGTGTTTTCTTCTGAAATATTTTTTAATGCATACTTATATTTCGGCACTTTATTCTCGTCGTAATCAGTTTGTACATCAGTTTCGTTAATTACATCATCGTTCTTAATATTAATCTTCATATTTCCTTGAAACCCTGCGTCTATCTTGCCTGTTTCAATCACTAAATGCGTCTTACTACTCACACCACTTCTTGATGTTAGTAAACCGACATAGCCCTCTGGAATGTTCACAGCAATGTCAGTTCTAATCTTTGCTTTCTCCTGTGGCTCAAGTATTACTGTTTCTGCTGAATAGATGTCGTACCCAGCATCTAATCTATCTCTCTTCGGCATTGTTGCGTTTTCTGATAATAATTTGATTTCTAGTTGATTAGTCATTTTCGTTGTCCTCCTCATCAATACCAGCTAATTCATACATAACGCTCTCCATACTTCTATCTTTTAAATCTTCTGACACAAATACATTTAAATCATGTAATTCTGTTTTTATTGTTTTTTCATCATGGTCGATGTAGATTTCTAGGGAACCATCTTCTAAATTAAAAATAGCTTTATCTTCATCAACTCTGTAACCTTTTTCTTCTAATTTCTTTAATGATTCATTGATTTTCATCACTACCACGCTCCAATTTTTGATATTTCAAAACCTCTAATTTTATTCTTGCAACCAACTCATACGAATTAGCACTTTCATCAACAGCATTGACAATCTCATCAAACGCCTCTGCCTTCCTTTTCACTTCTGCCATATCATTGATGAGTTCATCACGTTGCTTTTTATATGCGTCGCGTTCTTCAATACGTTTAGCACATTTGTTAAACCAGTATTCCGATTGCATTTCAAAATATTCTCTTGAGTTATGTTCCATTTCATTCACTCCTCATTAGGTTTAAATACTACGATCGCACTTGGGAACGGTGCGCTATTTGACGCCCCTCCGAATTTTATACGACCTTTTAAGAATTTTATGTTATATGCATTGTTAAAAATGTAATCGTGCCAATATGTCGTGTCTGTTCTTGCTGGTATCAAACAAACAACTGTTGCACCTTTAACACTTTCCTCATATGCTTTCTTAATCCAATGTTTTATGTTGCGTCCATATGGTGGATTCATGAAAACTATATCTTTAGACCAATCTTTCGTTAAACCGTCGTCTTCAATAGTGAAATATTTATCACATTTAGCATTTTCATGACTTGCACACGGATCTAAGGTGAATTGATATTTTTCATTCAACTCGTCGAATAAGTATTGAGGTGTATACCACTCGTTCGACTTCGAACTAAAGTGAACGCTCATTCTTTCTCCTCCTCTACGCTTGCGTATCTTCACTACTTAAAAAATTATATTCACTATCAATGCTGTACTGCTTGATTTCTTCAAATTCCTCTTTAGTGATGTTTATGCTGTTGTCATTGCTATCGTAAATAGTGTATGTGCCATCTGTTTGTATTTCTTTTATCTTGACCATATTAATGTCCTCCATTTATTTTCATATCGTTTACGACGTTCTCAAAATCATGTGTGCCGTCTTTATAATCCATCTTGCGTAACACTTTGGAATACATTTCATCGTAAGCATGTAAATATAACTCTGTTTCTGAGTTTTCTTCACTTTCCATGAACTTACGCCTGTTGAATATAAATTCTGTGATCATTTCGTCTTTAAGGTCTTTCCATTGTTTCTCGAACTTAATTTTTGTCATATTTACACCTCCTCGATGTTATATTCATCATCTAAGTTGTAACCTTTATCCAATAATTTGATAACTTGTTTTAACTGATACTTGCCCACGCTATCATCAAAATTATCTTTGTCTAAGTCACCCGTCTTGTTTTTATTGAGCAAATCGTTCGCTTGATATAAATACTCACGTATTGTCATTGTCTAACTCCTCACGCATTCCATTTTGAATTTGGTTTAATTAATCCAGCTTGCTTTAATTCGTCACTAAGCAGCTTGTAACCATCGTCGGTAGGATAATATATATTTGCTAAATAACGGCCAAAATTATCGGTCTTATACGTCTGTACAAGTATTTCTTTACCTAAAATAGCGTTGGCCGTGAATATTTTAGCCTCTTTATAGTTCTCTTGATTGTGTTCTGGTGTGTCTACGCCTAATACACGCAAACGTCTATCTTGATACGTATCAAAGCCAAGCGAAAGGTGACAAACAGCTGTATCGCCATCAATCACTTTGCTGCAAGTAGCTTTGAATGTGTATAACTGATCTAATATGTGCGAATAATCATTCATGTATGAGCCTCCTTTAAATATACTCAAATATACTTGATTGTTTTTCTGGCAATTCATCTTCACTATACAAATCAAAATGTTCTTTAAATGTTTTCAAATCCTTAACGCTCCCACGTCTCGAAATGTGCTGTAATGCTGTATTCTCTATACCTTTGATAATAAAAATATGGTTACTCTCTTTTTTAACATCAGCCATATGCTCGTGATTGGCGTTATATAGTGCTACAACTTCCATAACTTAGTCCTCCGTTTTATACGCAATATTTGCACGCTCGCATAAGTCGTTAACAATTCCTTTTTCTTTATAGGTATTTACAAGTTCATCAATCACATCTTTTGTCATATTCGGATCATCTAATAAGAAAAATGCCTTTAACACGTCCTCATAGCTAAACATTTGTTGTGTTACGTAATTGAATAATGTCGCATAATCTGATACATCATTGTCATATTCGACTGTATAAATGATAACGGGCTTTTTAACGCCTGTAGGTGTTATATCTTCGGTAGCTGTAACATCAATGACACGACCGTTTGTACGCGCTGAAAAGTCGTTAATCAATTCTTCTAGTTGTGCCATCTCATATGCTGTGCCTTTAATTAATTCAATTTGACGCATGTTTGGTATTCCTCCTCAGATATAAAATTCTTCATCATTTGTCCGAACAATAAGTTTGCATAATCCATCGACTGTCTGCGTTTGTTATTACGTTTATCTATTTGTTTCAGTTCTTCGTCTGTATACAAATCTGAGTTCAATTCTCCATAACGATTAGAAACAGCCTCACTCATTGATATGCCTTTTTCTAATCTATTTTGTATGATGTCATAGTTTAATTTTTTGCCTTTCATCTTATAATATTGCGTTGGCGTCATTTTGTGCGTTTCATCTCCGACATAGAATGTTTTGAAAATATTCGTACCGACATTTCTGAACGTGTTGTCTAAAAACAACGCGTTATCTTCACTCCAACCTGATTTAAGTCTTTGACTATACTCTTTTATGCTTACTCCGTTGCGTCTTAATATTTCTTTTTCTATATTAGTTAAGTTTTTCATTTTTGTTCCTCCGTTAATTTTATACCACATATTCACGTATTGCGTTAGTTTCAGATAAATTATTTATGTTGCTCACAACTTAGAAAGGGAGGTCATCTGAATCAATGTCTATTGGTCCGTTAGCATTTCCGAACGGGTTATTTTGTTGTTGATTGTTATTTGGTCTCTGTTGTTGCCAACCGTTCTGCGCTTGTCCTTGTTGTTGCGTTTGTTTATGTCCGTTTTGTTGTTGTGGTACGTTGTTTGCATTTTGTTGGTATGATCCTTTTTGCTGTGATTGTTGACCGTTATTCGTGTTAATTAATTGCACTTGTTCAGCTACAACCTCAGTCACAAATACACGTTGACCGTTTTGGTTTTCATAGTTGCGTGTTTGTAATCGCCCTGTTACATTCACTAATGCACCTTTATGCGTATAGTTTTTAACTACTTCAGCTGTGTTTCTGAACGCTACAACATTAGGGAAATCAGCTTGATAATCTCCGTTAGCATCTTTGAACGATCTTTGCACTGCTAATGAAAATGTTGTTACTGCTACGCCATTTTGCGTTGTTCTATATTCTGGGTCTTTCGTTAATCTCCCACTTAATGATACTGTGTTAATCATTTTAAAAACTCCTTTATATATCTGTACTGTATTTTTCTATCGTCGGTACAATACCGTTATTTTTTAATATATCGTATAAGAATAATCTCCCTTTTTGCGTCCACTTAGTGTGCATGTTAACGCCAACACTACCGTCTTTCCTGAAATATTTTTCCGTCACCGAATGTGTATAACCTTTATCGTGGTAATGTTTGTATAACAACCATTGTCCTGACTGTTTGTACTGTATTTTCAAATCTTTTAAAGTTTTGTTCATTTCTTGCGCACTCATACCATAATCTTTAGCTATTTGTGTAATATTTACTAACTCTTTACTTTGCAAAATTAAGTCGTGATATTCTGCTTTAGGTTGTAACTCACCTATTTGTTGTTGTTGCATGTTGTTTTCTAACAATAAATCTTCATTACGCTTTTCAAGTCGTTCTTTTTCTTCTTCACTTTCAAGTGCCATTTTCAATAAATCTTTACGGCTTAAACTTTGTATTGGATTATTTCGATATGCTTTTTCAACTTCAATGAAATAATCTCTTATTTCATAACCTTTATCAGTCCCGGACATTAAAGCGATGTGTTTAGCCATATCTAAACTTAAAGCATAATCTTGCAACTGTCTTTTAGCTCCATTATTTACAACCGTACTTGTAAGTACACTTGTATAATCTTTGTCTTTTACAAATCTTTTAAAGTTTTGTTCTGCCCAAGCACTAAATCTACGCGTTAATCCTAACTCGTCATATAGTTGTCTAGCGCTAATTGCGATTTCTCCGTTTTCATTCTCTTTGATTTCAATTAAATCTTTAATATCATTCATTTTATCCAACCTCTTTCATTTTTCGATAAATCATTTCGACAATCGTTTTTCTTAATCCATCATGCAATTGGTAAATTCTGCCTAAAAACTTGAGTGATGTTTGACGTGCCATTATAAGATTTACGCCGTATTTGTTGTAAAATTCATTTTCTTTTTCTAATGGTGTTACTATCGCGTTTAAAGCAATATCCATCATTTCAGAGGTGTCATCTTCATTTGTGTAAGACGCTAATAGCATTGTGTTGAAAATCTCTGTGTCATGTCCTATCGCATTTTCAAGTAAAAATTTTATGTCATCTCTATCGCCGTTTAACTTGTCCTCAATCATTTCATTTTCAAGTTGCAACACTGTGCCATTTACATTCATTGTTCTCTAATCCTTTCAACTCGATATAGCTTATTAAAATATCAATAACAAACTGTCTATATTCCTTTAGCAAAGCTCCGTTCAGCTTCTCTTGATACTCAGTAGCCAAACGTTCTAATGTGTATGTCACTGCGTCTACAAGTGGCGTTCTAAAGTTATCACTTACTAGATCAACAACATCTTTCCACTCGTAAGTGTTTAATTGATTTTTGAAGTAATCGTAATCAGTGTTAAAACGCTCCACTTCGAACGTCTTTATAAATTCATTCGCTAGTCCTTCAAATTTATTCATCGTCATCATCTTCCAAATCATCAACTAAATGTTCAATCATACACTGGCTGTACATATGCCCTAATTCTCCTAGTGCTGTTAACTCTCCATCGTTACTAAATAATGTTTTCTTGAGCATTTCTCTTTCGCCTTCTAACATTTGTACACTGTATATTCCGTTTGCGTCCTCGTCCTCAACGTTAACCACAAGTAATTTAGATGTTTTAAGGCCTAATTCTTTTTCACCACGTTCGATGAATTTATCAACTTGTCCTAACATTCTTCTCACCATCGTCGAAAACTCTTTTGACGATTTACCTTCAATATCTATATTTTCTATTCTCATTTTTAAATTCTCCTTTTTTTAATCGTCTACAGATTGTTGTGTAAAACTTTCCGGGTCGTACTGTTGAATTTCGTTAAACGCGTCTATGAACGGCATAATTCTTTTATCGCCTCTCATAGCTACTGCTAAAATCTGAGGTCGTCCATCTAATGTTGAAATACCGCTCAAATCTTTCGCTTTTCTTAAATCGCTTTCGTGTATCGCGAACATAACCATGCTGCTTACTTGATATTGCGTGTTGTCATTGATTTGTTCGATTAAGTCGTACACTTCATTGAGTTGATCGTGAACCATATTTAGTAATGTGTCGCGGTCGTAATTTTTTAGTTCTTCACTATTTATCATTTTCAACCTCCAAAGTATCTAGGTATGCTAACAAACTATCCATTGCTAATTGTCTATATTCCTCTAATAATAAATGATCGTTAGTTTCTTGATATTTTGTTGCCAAACGTTTAATTGAAAATTGAATGATGTGGCTTAAATCGCTCTCAAGTGTTGATTGCACGACAGAAATAACATCGTCGTATTCGTAAGTGTTGAGTTTTAATGCGTAACTGTCAAAATCTGTATCTACTTTATTTTCTTTGTAATCTTTAACTAATACATCTAAAAATTCTGTTTGAAATTTATTCATCGTTCATATCCTCCTAATTTAAATTCTAAGGTGTCCCAGCCTTCCATATTCGAACGATAATGTTTTCTGAGTATTATTTATCGTTTTTGAAATTTTAACTCTTAAAACACCCTTATTTTTTCAAAATATGTTATTTATGAAATTATTACTCATTAAAAAGCGTTAGTTTACCGTGTAAAAGGATTAGCTCTTTTCCAATCTACCTCGTTGTATATTATGTTTTGTATGTCACTGTCGTTAAAATCATCAAAGTAAGATATTTCAACATCGTCGAGCAATCTTCTTATCGCCCAACCAACTTCTATGAAGATATATTTGTTTTCGTCATTCTCTGTTCCTTTGACTTGCATGTAACTTAATTCAAGTGCCTTAAGTACATCTTTAATCTTCATAAAATGCTTGCACTCCTTTATAAAACTTCATGTTTATAACACCGTTACCTCCGTCTCTATTCTTAGCTATTATTACTTGCATATCCGAATGCTCATTGCCCGCTAAGTCAATGTCATGGTAATCATCACGATGTAAAAGCAATATTGTGTTACTATCTTCTTCAATGTTGCTGCTTTCTTTTAAGTCGCTCATCTCTGGGCGCTTATCTTGTCTCTGCTTATTACTACGGTTAAGCTGTGCTAAGCAAACAATAGCTGTGTTTGTGTTCTTCGCTATTTCGGTTAACTCTCGTGTTGTATTCGCGATATGAATACGCGTCTCTAACTTCTCATTGAGCTTCTTGATATAAGTTAGGTGATCTATAAATATAATTTTGGGCTTTTCACTGGGTATTTGTGCGGCTTGTCTAATTTCTCTAGTTGTAATGCGTGCGTCTGAAATGTGGAAATGTTTATGATTTTTCAACGTCGTAAATACTTCAGCGACTTTTTTTAATTCATCATCGGAAACATTACCACTTAGTATATCGTCTGTTTTCACTTTCCTTACTATGCTTGCCAATCTAAAGAATACATCAACGCCTGTCATCTCCAGGCTTAAAAATGTTACGTCATAGCCAGCTCTTAGCATGCGCCATGCAACGTTTAATGAGAACGCTGTTTTACCTAGTCCGGAGTTAGCACCAATCACGCTCATTGTTCTTAATTTAAATCCGCCTATCGCTCTGTCTAAGTTTGTAAATCCAGTACGTAAGATGTGTTCGTTAGGGTTATCTTTGTATAAACGTTCTAACGCCTCGTCGCCGATCTCTTTTGTTCGGTCAGATTTGCCAATCGTCATATGATTGTATTCGTTGATGCGTTCAAGCAATTCATTTACTTCGGTCTCATCTGCTTTAGCTAACTGTTGGCCTAACTCGTTAATCTTTAATTTCTTGTATCTTTCAAGTAATGATTTTTGATAAGGTACAAAGCTATAAATAAAGTCTTTGTCTCGTTGTCGCATACTGTCAATAAAGCTATAACTTACAAAGTCATTGTTTATCTTGCTTTCTGCAACAATCTTTTTTACATCAAATTCTTGATTGTTTTCAGCGAACTCAATAACTTTCCTCACATTCTCGTCAAGAAAAGCCTCGCTTGTTAAGTTGAAATCTTTAAATACTCCCGGTTTTTTGAACAATATTTCAAGTATAGAGTATTCCATGTCTAAATATTTATCTGTAATCACATAAGGTGTTGCGTTATAAGTCATGTATTGTCAACGTCCCCTCTTTAGCTTTCGCCTCAGACTCTTTGATGTATTGTTCTAATTTTTTTCTTGTTTCTTCGTCCATAGTTCTATACGTTTTATTCGTATCAATGTTTTGTTTATATGGTCGTGCGATTATTTCGCTAATCATAGGCTTGTAAGGTATATCGCTCATAGCTCTATTTTTAACTTTCTTCATGGTTTCTTTGTAGTCGCCACGTTCAACTAATAAATCCGTCCACAATGTCATTTGTTGAGGTGTTAGTTTGAAATTGAAATATGCTTCTACGGTTTCACAAACGTTATAAGCCTCGTCTTCAGTCATGATTAATCATCTCCCTAATCGTCTACGTTTACGTTCTTCAAAACTTTCTTGATTATCTTTTCCCAATCTTTTACGCATACGCTCTGCTCTTTCTTCTGCGGTTTCCTTGTGGTTCCTTGCTCTATTCCAACGTTCTTCAAAACTTTCATCGATGTATGATGACTGATTTCTTTTCATGTTTTCCCATCGTCTTTTACGTGCTCTAACTTCGTCGATTGTTTCGTTTTTGTATTTATCAAAGTTACTAGAATTAAATAATGTTTTAGGTTGTAAGTATATTTTCATTGCGTCGTCGTCTAACCAGTCGGCGACTTTTACATCAATAACATGTTTAAATACTTCAACTGAATTACCATCGTTAAACCGTCCACTGATTAACTTCTTATTACCTTTTGCTGTATGACTGAAGTTTTTACCTGTTTGTTCGTTCAAGTAATCAATAATTTCTTTGTAAGGCGGGCGTGTCTGTGTAGTGGCTTGCCCACTACTACTGTTAGTATTCATATGTTGTAATTCTCTGTTGTAATCATATGTTAATGATTCTTTAGTTTCTTCACAATCCAAGGAATGTTGAGTTTCTTTACAATCGATTATTAAGTTATTTAAGTTTCCATTATTAAGTTTCTTCACAATCGCTTTTTGTATTTCTTCCATGTTGAGTTTGTAGTGTTTTGTTGGTGTACCATTTGCTTTTTTTAAAGCTGTTGTAATAAAATTCATTTCTTCTAGTTTTTTAGTTATGCGCCTAATTTGATAATCGGATAACAACAATTCGTCATGCCATTCATCGTATTTTTTATAAAAATATCCGTCTTTGCGTTTTGATTTGTCTGACCAAAATACAAGTTGATTTAAAAATGCTGCGGTTGGATAGTCATCTGTAATTTCTAAATATAATTTAGGTATAACAATATTTCGTTTATTACCACTAAACGCTGTAATTATCTCGTTTATATAATCAAAATTACTCACTGTAAGCCTCCTTTTCATTTTTTGAATTTCATTGCTATTTAGTAAGGATATGCTTTACCTACTATCGAAAATAACTTTCTATCGTCGTTATGTTCTTCTGTTTTTTTAACAACTAAACATTCATTTTCTACTAGCTGGTTAATATATTTTTTAAGTCTGTATTTACTGATTTGCAAATCTTCACATATTTCATCTTCACTAATAACTAATGCTGTACTGTGGTTGTATAATGATAAATAACAAAGTATCCCTTTTGCTTCGACATCTATATTTTTATCAGTCATGAATTCTACATTCATTTTCAATATTCCTCCCTACTTAACTTCTGTGAATAAATCATCGACATTTTTATTTAATTCTTTTGCTATTGCTTTTGCTCTGATACCTGACGTGTTATAAGAACCTGACCCAATTCTCAACATAGTGTGATAAGATGTATCAGTATTTTTCGCTAATTCCTTTAACGACGTACGCTGTTCAATGACAGCAATTTTAAACGCTGCATATTTTGCTCTGAATGTACTAACTGACGTTGTCATATCAAAACCTCCTTCTTATTTATGTACTTAATACTAACACATTTAGTTAATAACGTAGACTTATTTAACGTTTTTTGTTAATAAAAATTTTTAGATTTAAGAAAAGCGCCTTTAAATAGGCGCTAATTAAATTACATTTCTTTCAACATTACGAATATCTTCTCTTGTTCACTTGTATTTTCTTCTATCCACTCATTCAGTGCGTCTTGTATCTCGTATTGAATGTCATAACAATACGTAATATCCATGACATTCATATAATAAATAACTTCGTCATCATAAGCTGGTGTAATTGTTATTTTGATTGCGTCTAATTTTTCGTTATACTCCACAATCTTTTTGAATGTGAAGTATTGATGTTTGAAATAACTTTCTGCTTTGTCGCGTGGTATTACTTTTGAAAATTCATTAATCAT
>VNIU01000566.1_pt1 | contig 15381 bp, 26 predicted proteins | sample 7248601 | NCBI WGS metagenome assembly VNIU01 (sample SAMN12251564, study PRJNA551026) | human skin metagenome | isolation source: skin samples from healthy patients and patients infected with Netherton Syndrome | host: Homo sapiens | place: France:Paris
TGTATTATTTGATTGGTCGTTCAGATTTTAAAAAATTAACTGATGACAATAAAACATTGCTTTTTCCGAATAATAATGTTATTGATGTATATGAAAATGCGCCAAAATTAACTGACCGAAAAGATTACAATTCGCCTTTATTTCAACATATCAATAATTATTTTAAAGAAAAAAATGTTAAAATTGATTATTCAATTATGATGTTAGGACAGGTTGGTACTGTTACAATTCCTGGTAGAATTAAGCAAATTAAAAATCCAGAATTAACCGCATCAGTAATTGATATGACACTAAATTATACAACACCAATTGTTACATGGTTAAATGATAATTTAGATATTCCATTAATTGAAATTATTAATGATCCACGTTATACACTTGCACAATCTAGAGATATTTTTCATATTCCTGATGTTTCTTTATCTCAATACAATGATTCATATTTAAAAAAATATATTTCATCATATGATAATCAAATTCCATTACAACAAACAAATATTAGTATTTCATATTCAGAAATGGAAAAATTATTTTTATTAAATCGAGAATTTCCTAATAATTATAATAAAACAAGAAATACTAAATTTACAATTATTTTAAATGAAGGTTCGCCATCAAGATATCCTTTATTGAAAGAATGGATTCTTGATAACCCGTCTTTAAATACTGCTGAAATTTATGGTAAATGGGAACATAAAGAAACTGAAAATGATTCTCGTTTTAAAGGTTCTATTCAATTAGAAGAAGTTCAACAAAAAATGGAAGATACTAAATATACATTTATTATTCCAATTAAAAAAGGTTGGGTAACTTCTAAATATATTGAAATGATTTATGCTGGCTGCTTACCATTTTTTCATCCAACATATGATGAACAGAAACATATTAATGTACCAGAAATTTTAAGACCACAAACAATGGAAGATTTAAATTCAGCAATAAATTATTTTGAAGAACATGAAGAAGATAGAATTAAATTAGTTAAAGAACTTCAGGAAAAATTTATTAAAGAGACTGATTTAAATGGCTTAAATATTTCAAATATTATAGGAAATAGTTTAATAAAATGAATTCACCGGTTAATTATAAAATTGGATTAGATATAGCTGAAATTACAAGTTTGGTTTCAGTTATTAAAAAGGAAATTTCAAATTTAAAATCTAATAAGTCTTTAGCAATAAGTGAAGATGATGTAGATGAAATCGAACTTGAATTAAAATTATTAAATTCAGTTTTAAGCAAAATAATGGAAAAACATAATAATGACTAATAAAATAAATTTAACACCATCTGATATTAAAAACGGTTATTATAAAATTGATGGTAATACATCTGATGGTTATCATACATTCGATGAATTGTATTATCACAGAATGATTTTATTTTCTGTAATTTGTAATCAAAATAAAAATATATCTTGGAAATCGAAATTACATTCAGATGGAACAATGTACGATAATTATTTTATCTGTGGGATTGAAACACCGAGTGGTATGTATACATACCATTATGATTTAAAATACTGGAATTTGTTTGATGTAAAAGAATTATCAAATGCTCCAGAATGGGACGGACATAAACCTGAAGATATTATACGATTATTAACATTAGAAAATTTGGCAGGAAACTATAATGAGCGTAAATGATTGGAAAATGCAAGAAGAAATTGAAAATGATTCTAGACGAATTACAGATTCAAATATATATGATGGTTGTTTAAAATCACAAAAAAAAATTGAAAAAGATAAAAAGGACCAAAAACTTGTTGAATGGATTAAATCTTATTATCCCAATTTATCTAAAGACGATATTCAAGATATAATTACAGAATCTAAAAATTTACTATTACAAAAAATTTCAAAGGACTTAACTTAAAATATGACTAATACAGATAATAAAGAATTTACTTGGGCACCATATACATATCTCGTTGGTTGGTCAAATTTAAATTTATGGTATTATGGCAGTAAAACCGGTAAACATGCATATCCTGATTTATTTTGGCAAAATTATTTTACGTCATCACAGTATGTTAATGATATTAGAAAAATCGTTGGTGAACCTGATATTATTGAAATTAGAAAAATATTTAAAACAAATCAAGAAGCACTAACATGGGAATATAATGTTTTAAAAAAATTAAAGGCTGTATATTCTGATAAATGGTTAAATCGAAATAACGGCGGCATGAAAAATTTTGTAAAAGCTTTTACAAAATCTGGAAAAGAAATTGTTACAAGTCCAGATGATATAAGATTTAATTCTAAGGAAATTTTTCATCATAATAAAAGTAAAATTGTTGTTAAAGATAAAGATGGAAATACATTTCAAATATCCGATAATGACCTAAGATATATTAATGGGGAATTGGTAGGAGCAACAACTGGAACACAAATCGGAAAAAATAATCCATTTTATGGAAAAACTCATTCTAAAGAAACAAAATTAAAAATATCGCAGTCTAGAAAAAATTGTATACCATGGAATAAGGGAAAGCATGTAACATACGGTACTAAATGGCAGGAAGCAATAAAAAATAAAAATATGATTGGAAAAAATAATCCATCATTTGGTTCAAAATGGTACGGCCATCCAACTGAATTAATAAAATGTTATGTAAAAAATGGAGATATGGAATTAGAAAATAAATTAATTGAAAATGGTTGGAAAGAAAAACCTGACAATTTTATGAAAAGAAAATCAATTACTAAAAATATTAAGGATTATATAAATGACTAATTTATCAAATACTACAGATGAATTTACATGGGCTCCATTAATTCCATTAATAGGTGGATTCCCTCTTGGGGCAGAACAAGCATTTGAAAAACCACCAGTTGCAATTTATTCATTTCCTGGACTTGGTAATGATTTACATTATATCAACTATCAAAATAATGTAAAAAATTTAAACCTTGAATATAAAGTATTTGAGCAAGATGATTATCAATTTGAGAAAAAAATTAATTTTATTATAGGCACTCCACCATGCGCTGGTTTGTCGTCATTGAATACTGGTAAATCAGATTCCGTTAAGGGAGCATCAGGAAAACAAAACGATATGATGTATAATTTTTTAAAAGTTGCAATTCATAAATTTACACCTGACGTTATTGCTCTTGAAAACGCGCCAGCTCTTGCAACACCAAAAGGTAGACCTGTTGCTGATAAACTTTATGAAATTGCAAAAGAATATGGATATTCTACTTTGTTGTATAAAACATCAACGCATTTTCATGGTATTCCACAGCGTCGTGATAGAACATTTGCAATTTTCTTTAAAGGTAATAAAGCAAAATTATTTGATTATCAAAAATTAGATTATAAACATTTTAAAGAATATCTGCAAGAATACCAAGCATTAACAGAAGATACATCTCAGCAAGTATCAAAAGATTTATTAGAAAAAGATGTTTACTATAATTATTTGAAAGCAAAATATTCAGATGTTCGTAAACTATTGACCGAAGCAAAAATTATTACATGTTTACAATATTGTGAAAAAAATAATTTGATGAATGATGTTTTAGAATGGGCAGAATCTGAAGGAACCGAAAAAGATAAAAAATATATTAGACATGCCGTTAATAAATTTAGTCAAGGTTTAGGCGTGTGGGACGGTTCAGTACATATTTTCGATGATAAAATGAATGCGGTAATTGGTAGAAATCTTGCTGATTCATTACATCCATTTGAAGATCGTTCTTTAACAGTTAATGAAGCATTGTATATGATGGGTTTTCCAATTGATTTTAAATTGCTTGATGAGCGCAAATACAATCAAGTCGCCCAAACGGTTCCTGTTTGTACTGGTAAATTTATTTCAGAACAATGTTTAAAATTCTTAAATGGTGAACTACAAGATGCTTCTTCTGATTATATTAAACAAGATAATTGGAATAATAAAATTGAAGACAGAAGTCCTGTATCATTAGACGAATCTTTTGAATAACTATTTTGATACAAATAAAAAGGAATACTTAATTGTATTCCTTTTCTTTTTGTGATATAATTTTAATTTGCAAATACATTAGATGAACCAGATGTTGTATGACCACATGATGCAGAATCGCCTTGTCTTACAACAGGTTTTCCATTTGCAAATACTGTTGATGATGCAGATATAATTTTCGGTGATCCCATGTGTGGAGATTTTGGTGGAGCATGAGGTGTTACTGAATCATTAATTAAAGATACATTTTTACCATTAACATAAACAGATGATGCGCCGGATCCGATTATAATACCACCCGCTGAATCTTGATTAACTCTTGAAATCCCTGGCATATTTTTATGGACCTTATTACTAGAAAAGAATTATATAATTATTTAAAAAATGAAACTGGAAAAATAGATGCAGAAATTGATATTTCTGAATTAAGTTGCTTACATTTTTCAAAAGAAAACTTTAATTTTTTAGAATTTGAAGATTTTGAATTTATAGATGCAAATTTTAATGAATCCTCATTTCAAACTTGTCGTTTTAATAACTGTATATTTAATAATACATCAGTAATACAAAATTCATTTTTTAATTGTACATTTAATAATTGTGTATTTGAAGATTTATCCTTTTTTGAATCTCTTTTTAAAAATTGCACATTTGAAAATTCAAAAAGTAAAAATATAAAATTTAATAATTCTGAGTTTAATTCAACGGAATTTTATGATACAATATTGGAAATAAATGATTTAAAATATTTGTCAATTTATCAATCATATTTTGATATTAATTCTCAAATTATTTTTAATTGTCGTTTAGATAATAATTTAAAAATGATTGGGAATATATTTAATAAACAACAAACATGGTCTATTTAGGGAAGTTAAAAATATTATGAATAAAGAATATATAAAACAATTATCAGAAAAATACCTAAAAGAATTCGGATATTCAGCATTTAATAAAGGTCAGCAGGAAGCAATTATTTTCGCAATTGAATCTATCTTGTCTGGTAAAATTCACACAATTCTTGAAATTCCAACAGGTGGTGGTAAAAGTTTTATTGCGATTTGTATTCATAAGATACTTAGAGAACTTAAAAATAATTCATATAATTCCGTTATTTTAACAACAACAAATGGTTTACAAAAACAATACACTGATGAATTTTCTGAGTTGTTAGAATTAAAAGGTAAAAATAATTATCCATGTTTAAAAAATACAAAAGGATATTCTTCTCCTGATTGTGTAAAAGAACTTGCGAATAAAACATGTTCAAAATATCAATGTCCGTATATTATTGCTCGTGATTCTTGGATTTTATATCAAAATATTAAAATTACCAATTCTACATTTTTTATAAAATCGCCTGAAGCAATCGTATCAACAGACGAAACAAAAAAATTAAATTTATGCATTATTGACGAATGCCATGAAATAGATAAAGTTATTGTTGAAAATACTTCATTAGTTTTTGATTTTCAGCAATATAAAAATATTACATCAAGTTTAAATTCATTTGTTGATTCATTTTCTAAATTACTAGACATTCTTAAAAAATTACCTAATGCATCTGCGTTTTGTTTATCAAAAATATCAGATTCTGATAATCAATTTATTAAATCGTTTAAAGAAGAATTACAAATTTTAAAAGAATCAACAGAAAATAAAATAGAATTTGTCGGAAATACTGTTTCAGTTCAAACTATTGTAAAATATCAAATGACTGTTTCAGAATGTAAAGAATTAATTAAATTACTATCCATCATTAGTCATGATTTTTACAAAAAAGATATTTTTGAGTGGGTTTTATTATTTGATGAATTTAAATCAGTTTACACAATTAAACCAATTTCATCTAATACACCGATGACTAAAATGGTTCTTTTTGATAAAGCAAAGCAGTTTATTCATATGTCAGCAACAATTGGTGGAATCGAACAATATACCAAAAATCTTGGTATTACTGATTATACATATTTTGAAATTGACCATCCAATTCCTGTTAAAAATCGTAAAATTTTTACTGATAATACACTTCATATTAATTATCAAACGGATCCAAAAATTATTGTAAAAACTATTGATGGGATTATTAAAAATGAATTAGCAAATGGTAATGGTGTAATTCATACGGTTTCGTTTAAACTTGCTCAGGATATTAAAAAATATTCGGCATATTCTAAATATATGATGGTATCTAATAATCGAGCTGAAATTCTTGATAAATTATCAAAATCTAAAAATACGATTATTTTAAGTCCGTCTATTGAAACAGGATATGATTTTAAAGGTGATTTAGCAAGATGGCAAATTATTGCTAAAATGCCATTTTTATCTTTAGGAGATATTTATGTAACTGAACGTAAACGTAAGTCAAATAAATGGTATGTCAGGGAAACAGTTTTACGGCTAATTCAAGCATCTGGGAGAATTGTTCGTGGCATATCTGATTATGGAAATACTTATATTATTGATAAGAACTTTTTTAATATTGTCCAAAATAACGTTGAATTATTTCCTGATTGGTATCTTGAGTCTATTGAATAAATTTACAAAAAAAATGTCTATAAATCTATTGTAGACATTTTTGATTTTAATTATAATAAAAATATAAAATTATGAATAGATAGGTATATATTATGGCCATTGTGATAGTTCCAGTCGGACAAATTCAACAAAATAATTATTTTAACCACTGTAAATATGTTGAAAAGAATTTTAATTCTACAATTGCTACGGTTAGTCAAAAGAAAGAATATTCCGAATGCATTTCTATGTTATATCCAACTACAACTGAAATTTCACCGGAAAGTCAAAAAATTCTTGAGTATGGATTTATTGTATCTTTTATTATTTTTTTCGTTATGTTTATTTATGTTGGTATTAAACAAGAATCATTTGGTGTATCTTTTATCATAAACTTAATGTGTTATATAGTTTTTTATTTACCGATTGGGATTTTATTTATGATTATTGTTGATATTATTATGGATATGCTTTAATGCAATTAGAAAAAAATCAAATTTGGAATACACAAAATGATAATTTATATGTTTGCATTTTGGACGTAATTGATAATTATGTTATTTATGAATATTACCATCAATTAAAAATTCATATTGCAGAATTACCTATTAATAATTTTATTGATAGATTTTATTTTGTTTCAAAAAATTATACAATTTAAAAGGATTTCTATTTTGAATAAAGACAAAACACGAGCACTTAGACGTCATCATCGTGAACGTCTAATGCACTCTAGATCACACGATACATTTAGTGGTACAACTGAGCAGCAACTATCTAAACATGTATCTACGCCCGCGAAATGTTCATGTTGGATGTGTGGTAATCCTAGAAAGTATTATGGTAATTCTGAAGAAGCCAAAACAATTCAAGAAAGAAAATTTGGATAAAATAACATAACTTTACAAAAAGGTCTATAATTTTATTGTAGACTTTTTTTATTTCAGTTATAATAAACATATAAATTGATGAAAGGAATTGATTATGAGCTTTGCAACATATCTACCATTTGCCGCAGTTATTCATTCATCTATGACTGCATCTAAATTGTTCAAATTAGATAAAAATTTTGGTATTCAACATGTTGCAACTGCAGCTATTCCTTCAAACTATAATAATTTTACTACAGAGCAAGAAGAAAATTGGAATTTCAGAAAATATCAAACTGCTCTTAATATTGCAAAACGTGCTCTTAAAAAAGAAAAAATCTCAATCAATCTTGATATGGTAATTTCTGTTGGTATTAATAATAACAAAAAATTCAATATTATTATTAAAGATTATCAAAATAAAGTTGCTTATTATATTACTAATTCTAAATTTGAAAAATGTAATATTGAAGATGATTTTTTAAATGCAAAATTATATTTTAATAACTAAGACTTAGGAAATAAAATTATGTTAAAATCTCTAATCGAAAAATTAAATTTATCATATGATGATTTTAAAATAACCGACACAAAAAGTATTGTAAAAAGGCATAAAATTTTTGGTTTTTATACTTATGCATGTTTATTAAACGATGATCATAATTGCTTATTGGTATCTAAAAATGATTATGGTGATTTCTGTTCAGGTGTAGATATTGCAAAAGTATATAGAATTAATAGTAATAAAATATTTTTAGAAATTTAGAACAGTTGAATTAATTATGAATTACATTATGTATATACCGCATGTTTTAATTGTTGAATTTGATAAATTTAATGAATTATATGGAACGTCTTCATATAAACAAATAAAAGATAAAATATTTGAATTATTAAAACATAATCGTAAAAAAATAACTCTTAAACATAAGGAAGGCAATGTAGCAGATGAAATTGGATATTCATTTTATATAAATTTTAAAAATGTATCTAATGACTATGCTAGAAATGTTGCGCAAAGTTTTGCAAAATTAAGTTATTATGATGTTGATATTGATAGTGATTTAAGTTTTGATGCACAGTTTAATCCAAATGATGATATTTATTGTATAGGTCAAGAAATCATATTTGAAAATGCTGCTATTTTAACTGTTAATTTACCATTTTCGATGTTATGCGAACAGAAGCAATTTGAAAAATCAATAACGCAATTAACTCTTTCTACATATTATTATTGTGTCTATGATGATTATTTAAAAACTAATCATGATACATATGTTTATATTAATAAGCAATTACCACAGTCTGAAATTAATACTTTAAGAAGAAAATTAAATCCTAGAAAATATCTTGAACTTGAATTTAGAGAAAATTTCGTACTCGTAGATATTAATTTAGAGAGTGTATATATAAAATGAAAATTTATTTAGACGATATTAGATATCCACTACAAACATATCCTGAAGATAATCAATGGCTAATTGCGAGAAATTATACAGAATTTACATTATTGTTGGAAGATTTTATACATGTTATAACTGTTATTTCTTTTGACTATGATATTGATTCGTATGATGAAAATGGAAACGAGCTAACTGGTTACGATTGTTTGAAATATCTTTGTGATTATATTCAAGATACAAATATGAATATTGATAATCTCGAATTACGTTTTCATACTGCTAATCCTGTTGGTAAAGAAAATATGATTTGCTATTGGAATAATTTTAAAAAACAATATGGAGAAAATTTATGAACATTTATCTATTATCACAATCCGCAAATACCGGTTATGATACATGGGATTCATGTGTTGTTATTGCAAAAGACGAAGAAGAAGCACGAATGACACACCCATATTATAGATATTTTACAGATGATCCTAATGATGAATATAATAATTGGAATGGAATCAGCGGAGATTATGACGGCTGGTGTAACGCAAAATATGTTTCTGTTGAATTAATCGGAACAGCAGCTGACGGTATGGAACGTCAAGTAGTTTGTTCATCATTCAATGCTGGATAATTTTACATTTTTTATACAACAAAAATTTTTAAACTTGTTATAATTTATTTTTAAACTAAATATGGTGATTATTATATGTCTAATCAATTTTTGATTTTTGATTTTGAAACACTTTCAAATATTCCACTTCAAGCGCCAATTATTTCTCTTGGTGCTGTTTCAGGAAATTTCGGCGATTCAGTTTCTGATTTACGAGAAACTGGATTTTATTGCAATATTAAAACAAAAGAACAAACTGACCTTGGGCTTCAACCAAATAAAGAAACTGTAAAATGGTGGTTTTCACAAGGTCCTGAAGCACAAGCAGTTTTAAATGCAAAAGATAAAATTTCAGTTTCTGACGCGTTACAAAATTTTGCAACTTGGTGTAAAACTGTTGGTGTTGATAAAAATACCAAAACATTTATTCGTGCACCACATTTTGATATGACAATTTATGAAAATATTTTGTTTAAACTCTACGGGAAAATTGATTATCCGTTTAATCATTGGAAAATTCGCGATACTCGTACAGCAATTGATATTATGTATGACGTTGATAATGGATATGCACCGAATGCTAAAGAACTAATCAAAGAAGCAGGATTAGTTGAACACAATGCTATTGATGACTGTTTAAAAGATTATCTACAATTAAATCAATATTATGAAGCAATAAAAGGTTAAAAAATATGTTAATAAAACATCTTGAACATCTTGAAGATTTAATTTACAATAAAAAAGATTTTACGCAATGTATGTCTGTATTAACAAAATTAAATGGTCTGTTATTTTCGCAATCAAATAAAATAACAACCAAATCAGATGGATGTATATCAATTGTTTTTGGTATTCATCCATTATCTAAACAATTTTTTATTTCAACAAAATCCGCATTTAATAAAAATGCTATTCTATGTTATACATATTCAGATATTGAAAAATATTTTACGCGTTTTGTTTCTGAAAATCTTGGTGTATGTTTTAAATTATTAAAAAATATTGTTAAAACAGATGGTGTGTATCAAGCAGATATTTTTTATACTCTTCACACAAAACAATATACCGATAATGGCGAAATTTTATTTACACCAAATTTAATTACTTATCATATTGATAAAAATCATGAAGATTATGATAAAATTGATAACTCAGTTTTGGGTATTGCTGTTCATACAAAATATACAGGAATTCCGGTATCTGAAAATTCTCTTGAAGGAATGATTCCATCTGTAATTAATGCATATACGGAATTTAATCAAACAAATTCAATTTATTTTATTAATACCAGTATAAAAAAATATACTAAAAGATATCAAGTAATCTATATTGATACTGAAGTTATTTTTAATGACGATGAATTTGAATTATTAACTAAATATAAAGATTTATTAAAGCAATTTTATAATTTTTCTTTAAAAGAAAATATTTCATTTGAAGCAAAATCTTTTGGAACTTTTATTAAACATAAAATTGATAAAGATTTAAAAAAATTAAAAACAGATAAATCTAAACAAAAATGTGCACAAAACTATATTGATATATTACTTGATTTTACATTAAACAAAACAGTATTACAAAAATATATATGTAAATATAAATCAATTCAATCAACAAAAAATCATATGATTGATTTTTTGGATTCTTGTGAACATCATTATGATTTTCAAATTAATGGAAAAGAATCTGGTCCTGAAGGTTATATTTTTGAACATAACGATTATACAATTAAATTGGTAAACAGAGAAATATTTTCAAAATTAAATTTTGAAAAACATTCTAAAAAGGATAAAGATAATGTTTAATGGAATTAAAATCAATCACATTGTTGCTGTTAATAATTTAGGTTATATTGGAAAAGACAATAAATTATTATGTGAAGATCCAGCTGATTTAAAACATTTTAAAGAAGTAACAAAAAATGGTATTATTGTAATGGGTAAAAATACATGGGAATCTCTTCCTAAAAAACCATTACCAAGTAGACAATCATTTGTTCTTTCAAAAAGTTCTGAACAGTCAGAAATATTTTATAATAATTTATTTGAATTATTGAATGATGCCACAAAAATTGCAAAATTAAAAAATTTAAATGAAATATGGATTATCGGCGGGGAATCTTTATATTTACAGACAATGTTTTTAGTTGATGATATCTACATCTCAGTAATTGATGATAACTCAATCGGTGATACAAAATATTGCAATGATTTGTTAAATAATAAAAAATGTACTAATATTAAAAAAATAAGTACTAAAACAAAACTTTTTATTTACACATAAAATTAGGAAAAAATATGTTGCACCGATATGATTATAAATTGAACACAATTATTTTATTAGTTTTATCATTAATTATGTTTATTTGTGGTTTTATTAATATTATTTCAAATATTATGGATTGGCAAATCAACGAAATTTTAGATTATACAAAAACGTTTTTATCTGTTGTTATGATTATATTTTCTAGTAGAAGTCTCAATAAAATTCTGAATTAAAAAAGCAGAATTATTTTGATTCTGCTTTCTGTTTAAAAATATCTTTTACTTAATTGGTGAAGATGTTATTGCGCGTAATACGATATTAACAAATCCAGCAATCATTGCATAAACTTCAGGTGTAATTTGAAATTGTGCTTGTAAAGCTGGTAAAGAATTAGATAAAATTGTTAATGCCGTGAATATTACGTTAAACCAAATTGTTTTTGATGTATACCATTTTTTAGATGGATTAGTTGTTACATCAACATTACCTTGACTATCAACAGTAATAGGTACTTGTAAATCTTGAGTTTCTTGAATTTTTTCTGACATTTTATACTCCGACTTTTTTAGGTGATGGTGTAATTAATTTTTCAGATGGGTGTCTCAAACGATAAGCAGCTGTTAAATCATAACTTTTTTGACCGTTTCTTTCTTTTACTGGAACATGCAAACCTGATTTAAATACATGAACTTCAGTTTCTTGTCCGGGATTTGTATGTTTTAATTTAACCATTTTTGTTTTGATTACATCATTTCCATTCTGATGTGTATTTATTTCATTATGTAAAAGTCTTTGCTCGAATCCATCTCGAATAATAGCTCTATTTTCATGAGCATCAATTGATTTACCTTCTTTGCGAGCCGCCATAATTTTATTGTGCCATTCATTTTTAGATGATGGATAAACTCCGTCATTTTCTTCTTTAGGTAAATCTCGATAGTGTTTTACATCAGAATATTTCGCAGCTTCTTTTTGTTTTTCTTTTTGTAAACTATCACGATATTTTTGACCTGCAGCCAATGCTTTTGAAACGGTTGTAGTTTTTTTAATATCTGGTAAATGTTTACCATCTCTTAAATCATCTTCAACATCTTCATATTCCGGTCTAATATTTCCGTGCCTGTCTTTATACCATTCATTTAATAAATCTTCGTTTAAAATTGATGTTAAAATATTTGTCATAGCTATATCTTCTTTAATCTATTAATTTTGTTTATTTTAATTCCAAATAATCAAAAAATGTTTTTGCATAATTTGCAATTAATTCTGCTTTATCAGTTCCATTAATAATACGTCTAGCATTAACCCATTCAAAATCCTGTAAACCATATTTAAAATAATCTGATAATTTTTTACCTGTAAATGTACCTTTCAACATTCCGTAAATCATTATCTCAGTAGCAATATCAACATTACATGCAAGTTGTGGATTTAATAACAAATCTACTTTTAATAATTTTGCAAATTCTAAATAGTTATCAAACCATGTTAATTGAACAAAACCACGGCCGTAATAAAAATATGGAAATTTAGCAAGTGAATATATATCATCATTTTGACCATTCATATAGCAAACATTATCGTTTTTTAATTTAAATGATTTTCCATATTTTCGAGTTTTCCCTTTTCCATATTCTTCTAATGGAATAAATGTATGAGCAGTTTCATGATACGCTGTTGCTAACATATATGCAATATAAAATGGATTTTTTGCTTCAGAGTTTAAATTAAATTCTTTCATCATTAATTCAATATTTTCATATTTGTATTTTGTTTTATCAATCGGTAAAGATTTAACAAAATTTGGATTTAATATAAATTTTTTATTAGAAATTTTTAATGCATCTAAAGAAGATGCGCCGAAGTATCCATCAGCAACAACTCCAAGTATTTTTTGAAATTCAATTACTTTGCTTTTTACAGTCATTTTGTTTCTCCGAAGTTGGTGTTATATTTTCTAAACATGGAAGATGATTTTTTACCTTTTTTGATTTTGCATAATTTTCAATATCAGTTTTTAGCTTTTCAATACATTGTGTTACATCAAATGCATAAAATGATAGCGTAATTAAAACACCTAATATCAATGTTCGAGCAATAGCTGATTGTACATTTGGCTGAAATGTAGTAGAATAATCAGCCAAATATAACATTATCCAAATAAACATAAATAAAATATAAGTTATTTGAATAGATAAGTTTTTCGTATTAATTTTTGAAAAACTCCAAGCAAATAACGTTATTGCAGCGCCAATAAACGGAACCATCATATTAAAGTATAAAATAAATGATACAAAATTATTCATAATTTATTCCTCGTCCGTTTTGCTCAAAGGCGAATCATCAGCCGTTGGTGGTTCTATACCAAATTTTATAAAAATTGCATCTCTTATATATTTAGTTGATGATATAAAATAATAGATTATTTGGGATCCAATAGCCGTTGACAATACGGCAGGTAAAACTAATTGCCATACATTAATATTACTATAATATAATGGAATTCCAAAAAGCGTAAAAAACACGCCAAAACCAAATGAATAATATGGTTTTAATCTTGGAGATTTTATGTATTTGTCAACTGCTGTTTCTTGGTATGTTGATAAAGTTGCACCAAATATTAATCCTAAAAAATAGAAAACCCAACCAATCCAGTGTGGCAATTGAACACCAATCCAATTTATTTCTGCTGATAAAGAAGATACTGTATTTGATGTTTGCATTACTGCACTTGAAACAATCGGGTCAACATTTGCAACTAAAAATAACGCATTAATACCAATAAAAGAAGCACTATTAACAAACAAATTAGGTGTATATGTCATATTTGTTTGCGCCTTGTTTAAATTTATATTTCTATAATATTTAAAAAATTAAGAACAAAATATGCTGCTTTTATTGAATATTTTAAAATTTATTTAACTAAACCAGCCAAGTATTTTGTTTTACCATTTATTTTTTTAGCTGTTAAAATTTGACCACGTTGCTTACCAGTTGGTGATTTCCATGCAATATGAACCCAAGATCCTGGAGTACCTGGATATTCACAAATAATTTGGTCATATTTAATTTTTTTAATTTCATATTGTTGAACTAAATATGATGCAATTTTATATGAATCTCCAAAAGAAGGGCATTTAAAATCCATAGCATATCCATAACAATGTGCGGAAGTTTGTTTACCATTTTTAGATGCGCCGCCGATAGCAGTATTTAATTTATCAGATCTAAATACAGAGCTAGCTAAAACTGGTTTTCCTAAAATATCTCTAGTTGGTTGAAATAAAAATTTACAAGAATTCTCTAAATTAGTTTTAAGTTCTTTTGTTGGTATATTATCAATTCCTAGTTTAAGAGCTGTATCAGATTGAATAAGTTCTGAAAACCAAAAATTTTCTGTTACTTTATAATCAACATAAGTTTGATCTGGAGTACAAATATTAGTCATATTTTTTACCTTAATTATCTTAGAAATATGATTTCTGATTATTCTTGCATTGCAAAAATATACAAAATGATGCAATTAAATTAAATAGTAAGTCCTGGGCATCAGTCATATTCATTTGTGTATACCTATGATAATGCTTTTGTTAAATCGTAAACTCATCAGTGTGTGGCAGCCACACAGAACCCTAATTCATCAAGTGCAGCAGTCCAGTTATCAAAAGGCACACCACCATCTACGACACGCTCGTATAAAGCGGCAAGTGCTTCACGGGCATTAGGTATATCAGCAGGCGGTGGTGCTTTAGTAAAATAATCATAATC
>VNIU01000580.1_pt1 | contig 14808 bp, 18 predicted proteins | sample 7248601 | NCBI WGS metagenome assembly VNIU01 (sample SAMN12251564, study PRJNA551026) | human skin metagenome | isolation source: skin samples from healthy patients and patients infected with Netherton Syndrome | host: Homo sapiens | place: France:Paris
TTCCAACTGGAATTGCGAGTACGTCTGGAGCTTGTTCCAATTGTTCAACAATTTCAAATGCACCCGTTTTTTGTCCCTCAATACGATATGGATTCACTGAATTAACTAACTCAATTTCTTCATCATTTTTAGCAATTTCCTTAACAATCTCTAAAGCCTCATCAAAGTTTCCTTCAATAGAAACAATTTCAGCACCATACATAACAGCTTGCGATAATTTACCGAGTGCAATCTTACCCTCTGGAATAACTACTATTGATTTTAATCCAGCTCGTGCAGCATATGCAGCTGCTGAAGCTGATGTATTACCAGTAGATGCACAGATAACAACTTTTTTCCCTTGTTCTTTTGCTTTAGTAACTGCCATGACCATACCTCTATCTTTAAAAGAACCTGTAGGATTTGCACCTTCATATTTTACATATAAATCAATATCCAACATCTTAGACAAGTTCTCACAATGAATTAATGGAGTATGTCCTTCATTTAATGTTAACTTTGGTGTGTCGCTGTTAACTGGTAAATATTCTTTAAACTCTTCAACTAAACCTTGCCATCTTTTCATAAACATTAAACCCCTTCAACTGGATAAATTTTCTCGATATTAAAATCAGCTTTACTTAAAACATCCTCTGGTGACTGATCTAAACCTATAATAACTACACCATACGTTTGTTCATCACGTTGTTCAACCTGTAGTGATTTATGGAAAGGTAACGTTTCTTTCAATAATGATTCAAATTTTTCTTTTGATAAGTCACTATTAAGAACAACATAATAGTTTAACTTCTCTTGAATAGCTATGACATCTTCCGTATCCATAATTTCGCGAGTTGCATCGGTTTTCAATTCAAAATGAGGTGGTAATGTATGCGTATTTGATTCAAAGAATAATGCCACATTTAGTAAATCACTTACAACAGCACTTCCAGTAGCTAAGCTACCTGCACCTTTCCCATAGAACATTGTATCGCCCACTGCATCGCCTACGACATAGATTGCATTATATTCATCTTCAACTGTAGCTAGTTGATGGGATTTATGTATTAATGTTGGTTCAACTGATGCGTTTACTTTACTATTTTGATAAGTTCCCTTACCAATCAATTTAATTTTATAACCTAATTTGTCCGCGACATTGATATCAGATAAAGTTGTCTGACTTATACCACGAACTTTAACATCATTTAGTTTAATGACTTGGTTAAATGATAAATAAGAAGTGATAACAACTTTACGTGCTGCATCAATACCTTCTACGTCATCAGTCGGATCTGCCTCAGCAAAACCTAGCCTTTGCGCTTCATCAAGAGCATCTTCAAACGTTGTTTGTTCACGTGTCATTTTAGATAAGATGAAGTTAGATGTACCATTTAGTATTCCCATAAATTTAGAAATGTTATTAGCATTCAATCCATTATTAATAGCATTTACTATAGGGATACCACCGGCAACACTCGCTTCGAATTTCAACGCAAGTCCCTTTTCCTCAGCTAAATCTTCTAGTAGCTTCAAATGTACGGCTAATAAATCTTTGTTTGCAGTAATTACATGTTTACCGCTTTTCAAAGCATCTCTTAACCAATCAACAGTAGGTTCAATGCCCCCCATTACTTCAATGACGATATCGATAGAATCATCATTTAAAATTTCATTAACATCTTCAGTTAAATGATATCGACTAATATTTATAGGTCTTTTCTTAGATTTATCACGCACTAAAATATGCTTTATAACAATATCTTTGTTTAACGTATCTATAATTTGTTGTCGATTCTCTTCAATTATTTTAACTACACCCGATCCCACTGTTCCTAGACCAAGCAAAGCAATATTTAATTCTTTCATATTTTTATCTTCCCCCATTTGTATAACTGAGAAATACAATTGTTTTATTGAAATATACTTTATTTTAGTATACTATTAAACCATATTAAATTAATAGGACTTTTTAGCATAAAATGTAAATACTTAGCTTTATATTATCATGTGGTATCAGAAAATTAAATAGAATTTTCTGATTTTTTAGAAAGGTTGATTAGGTATATGAAAGTGGCAAAATTCGGCGGTAGTTCAGTTTCAAATGCAACACAAATCAAAAAAGTCCTAGATATCGTTAATAGCGATTCAGATCGTAAAATTATTATTGTTTCTGCACCAGGCAAAAGACACAAAGATGATGTTAAAACGACCGATCTTCTAGTTCGATTATATGAAAAAGTAATGAATAATCTTAATTATCAAGATAAAAAGAAAGAAATTATTCAACGTTATGCAGATATTTTACATGATCTTGATATGGATGATTCATTATTAAAAGTAATTGATGACACATTAGAAGAGATTATTTCAACTTTAAAAGATAAGCCTTTAAGATTATACGATGCAATTCTTTCTTGTGGTGAAAATTTTAATGCGCAATTAATTGCATCTTATAATGATTCGCAAGGTTTTAAAACGACATACCTTTCTCCAAAAGATGCAGGTATTCTAGTTACAGATTTACCGCAACAAGCTCAAATCTTGGAAGAAGCTTATGAGAAGATTAGTAAATTAAAAGATATTGAAGGTAAAATTATTATCCCAGGATTCTTTGGTGTTTCTAAAAATGATTATGTCGTTACGTTCCCAAGAGGTGGTTCTGACATTACAGGTGCAATCATTGCTAGAGGAATTAGAGCATCTTTATATGAAAACTTCACTGATGTATCAGGTATTTATAAGGCAAACCCTAATATAATTAACAATCCGGATCTTATTGAAGAAATTACGTATCGTGAAATGCGAGAACTTTCATATGCTGGGTTTAGCGTCTTCCATGATGAAGCATTGCAACCACTCTATAAACACAGAATTCCAGTGGTTATTAAAAATACTAATCGCCCTCAAGATAAAGGTACATTTATACGCCATGATAGAGATGTAAGTGATAAAAATGTCATTATAGGTATAAGTTGTGATAAAGGATTTAGTGTTATTAATATTAAAAAATATCTAATGAATAGACAGGTCGGCTTCACACGTAAAATTCTTGAAATATTAGAAGATTACAATATTTCTTTCGACCATATGCCTTCAGGTATTGATAGTATTAGTATCATCCTTCGAACACATCAATTAAAAGGTAAAGAAAAAGATGTACTTAACGCTATACGTAAACGTTGCGATGTTGATGAATTAAGTATTGAACACGACTTAGCGATTTTAATGATTGTTGGTGAAGGAATGAATAAAGCAATCGGTACTGCTAACACTATTACCCATGCGTTAGCAGAGTCTAATATCAATTTGAAAATGATCAACCAAGGCTCGTCTGAAATATCAATGATGTTCGGTATTTCAATTGAAGATGCAGATAAGGCTGTTTTATCTACATATGAATATTGTTATCATGGCATTTGTTTGAAAAATCTAAATAAGCAAGCATAGTTAAAAAGCATCTAGTATTTAAGTAGTCATGTTTTGTACATTCCACTTAAATATTAGATGCTTCTTTATAATTTGTTATGAGCTAATGCCTCATTGATACGTTGCTCCCCTACGACAACTTTTAATATAACAAATTGATAATAACTTAATGAGTCTAAAACCATTTTATAATTAGGTAATTGATGGTAATTTTGATTATCCAATAAGTCGTACATTAGCACGATTTCTGGTTTAATATAATCTACTCCCCATGTCAGCGAATGAAAATAAATACTATTCTTAGGAATTCTAATATTACTATCTAATCTAAATATCCACTCTTCATTTACGACATCATAAATAAAGATATTCATTAATAATTCTCCGTTAAAAGTAATATCTATGTGTGCAATTTCGGGTACACTTAATTGGTCTCGATTCATTAAATTATTATTTTTATCATAATAATTTAAATGATACGTGGACGAAATTACTTTTAATACTTCAACTAGTTGTTTACGCTCTACGCATATGTCGACTCTAGAAGGTAGAATAAAATTATCACTTAAAAATAGCTGCATTGCGACTTCCCCATGAAATTTGAATGAAGTACGACATTCATTTTTTAATATTTTAACTAGCTCTTCTACATGTTGTTGATGTTCCATATTACTACCTCCAAAGGAAACGCTTTCATACATTAATTATACATATCCTTATTTCTGATTTCAATTTACGAATTGTGAAGGATTGTAAATTTGATAATAAACAAAATAATAATATTGCTAAAATTAGGTAATATTTATTATTTTAATAATTTAACTTAATTTACATTTTGTTGAACTACGCAATTATAATAGATATAATTTATATGTTATTTCATATCGCTCACATTATTACTATTTATATAAAAGAGTGATATAAAATTAAAATTCGAACATAGGTGATGAATTATGACATTAACAATTATCTTAATTGTTATCATCGTTATACTTATTTTGGCGTTCATCTTAAATCAACGTTACATGCAAGATAGAGTTGATACAGAAGTGTACGCAAGAAATCAGATGGTAACTAAGAATGCGACGCTTAGCAATGAAAATTTAGAACTTAAAAATCAAATGCTTAGTTCTAATAATGATGTTAGTTCACATGCAAAGCGCAACGCAAAACACGTTTTAACTAGCATTCTTGATAAGTATAAAGACGAAGGCAAGTTAAAGTATTACGATATTATAACGACAAGTAATTTAGCTACGAAACACCCTTTCTTTGAGTACGCTAGAACATTTGATTATATTGTCGTTTCAGATGTTGGCTTAATCAATATTGACGTCAAAAACTGGAAACAAAAAACGTTCTACCATTTTGATGCACCGGTAGATGACGATATGCAAATTGATACAAGTGATGTTAATCAGATTGTCGGTCATTATGTAAGCAAACAATATCACAGTCAGTTTGATTCACCACGTAGTGAAATTTATACTTTCGTTGAAAAAATCCAAAACAATCGCGTAATTTATGAATTTTATGATCATGATCCGTATGAACAAGCGGCGATTAATTCTAAAGTTTTAAAAGATGGTATTGAAAATCATTTCAATCATAAAGTACAAAGCATCGGTGTCGTTTACTTTAGCGATGGTAGCGTAAATATCATTGAGGGATCTGAGGAAAGAGCTCAATATGTAGACACCGTTTCAACTAAATCATCACTTGAAGCGGTAATCAAAAATGCAATTGATTTATCTAAACACCCACTTTCTGAAGACCAAGTTAACAAAATCGTAAATAGCTTTAATAATTAATTCATTAAGTAAGCGATTGACAGTGAATCTACATACTGATACACGTGTCAATCGCTTATTTTTAACTCCATAAATTCACTTTATCCTTTTTAGCTTGTTGCTCATCTTTTTCAAAGAGAGAACGATATTTGCCATTCGGTGAGAAGTACTTTTCACGTGCTAATCCATTTTTAACTAATTCTTCGTTGTACATAATGTTCTCATCTAACCACACATAAGCAAGTGTCCGACCATATCTATCTTCTTTTTCTTTGTCATATTCTAAATATACATCTTTCCCATTTAAGTGTTGTTTACTATAATTAGATGCTTCTTTACCATATGGTTGAACTGGTGTGTTAGGTTTGACTGTTTCTGGAGTATCTATACCTATAAGTCTAACTTTAATTTCTTTCCCTTCGCTATTTGTTGCAACAAATGTATCACCATCTACGACTCGATCTACATGTACTTTTTCTTTGTCTTTAATGTTAGTACTGTTTGATGACTGTGAACCATTATTTTTAAAAGGCCCAGTGTGATTAATAAATTGAAAGGCTAATACGCCTACCACTAAAACAGCTAAAACTATGATACTTAATGATTTTTTCGAATTCAAAGATGTCACCTACGCTTTTAATTTCAATAATAAATATAATATATAAATTAAAATTAGTCGTCAATGACTTCTTATTTTAGTTAGACGATGATAGTATCTACTTTTATCGCAAAAAGTGAAAAAATTAGAGCTATCATGCTATAATAAATGCGTTAGGAGTGACATCAATGTCTGAGAAAAATGAAAATTTAGTGACAGTTATAGCCGTAATTATAGCCATAATCGTCGGTGTAATACTTCAAATTGTCTATAAGTTACCTATTATTGTTTCTGTCGTAGTAGCTGTATTATTAGGCGTCTTAGTAGGATTTATTGCTTATATCATTCAATCTATAATACGCAAAAGAAAGAACAAGTAGCTTGATATAAAACATTAAATGAAATTTTACTTGCAAAAATAATGGGAGTAAGACAAAGAATTCAAACTGAATTTTTTATCTTACTCCCAACTTTTTTTATATTTAAGGTTAACTTCTTAATATTGTGGTATTTATAAGGAACACCTTAAATGTATAAAATTAATTTTAAAAAATGATTAATTTATCACAATTTTAACTAACAAAAAGCCTCATCATTAAACAATTAGCGAGGTGTTATTATGGAAATTCTAGACGTAATTATAGATAATCACGGTCTAATTTATAAAGTACAAACACAAAATGGCCATGTATTCGAACATACTTTGGCGAAAGATACACCTCCAGATAAGGTTGCTCAAGTGTTAAGGTTATTAGCCACTCATGTTGACAATCTAGAAACTCAAAAAAGAGATAATTAATGAATTTACCAAGCCAAATCTCAAATTTTAAATTATAGTATTATATTTCACAAAAGTCAGGACATAAAGTGTTTTGGTTCTTGGAAACCATTCTCTTAAGAGCAAACTTATGTACTGACTCTTTTCTTCATATTTAACTACAACCATTAAATTTTATATCCAACCTTTTTCATTTGCTTTTTTCCATGCATCAAAACGATTCTCCGCTTCAAGTTTATCAATTATATTAGAAGTGTAATTTCTTACAGTACCGTTTGAAAGATAGAGTTTATCAGCGACTTCTTTATTACTTAATCCTTCTCCTATTTCACGTAACACGACTTGTTCTTTATGCGTTAATGGATTAGCCTCTTTAAACAAAGATGTCATTAAAGACGTACTATATTCTTTTTCGCCATTTAAAACTTTATGAATGGTTGCAACTAAATCATCTACCGATCGTTCTTTTAACACATAGGCATCAACATCGTTTGCAACAGCTCTTTCAAAATAACCAGGCCTTTTAAAAGTCGTGACAATAATCACTTTTGTATTAATTTTATTTTCTCTTAATTGCGATAATACTTCTAAACCCGTCATTCCTGGTATCTCAATATCTAAAATAGCAATGTCAGGCTGTTGACTATTAATAGATTGTAATGCGTCAATACCATTATCAAAATCATCTATCACTTTTAAATCGTCGTGAAATTCAATTAATTGTATCATTGCTTTACGCAACATATTTTGATCTTCTGCAATTACGATTGAAATCATTTTACACCTTCTCTCGGAATCATAATATCGATAGTCGTACCCTGTTTAGAAGTGATATTAACTGTCCCGCTCAATAACGCTACCCTATCGTTAATACTCTTTAATTTTACTTCGCTAGGTTGTTTCAGACCTATACCGTTGTCACTAATGATTAATTTAATACCATTGTCGTAACTTTCTATTTTCCCATTAATTTCAGAGGCTTCCGCGTGCTTAATTACATTGTTAACCGCTTCTCTAAGTATCATTGATAATATCGTCTGTTTAGTTGGGTTGAGGGAACTCGCACCTCTTATATTTTCAAAGTTAAAGTGAATATTTGCATCCTTTAAGAATTGTTCTATAGATTGAATTTCTTCTTCAAAAGTTTGAACTTTTAAATTTTCAATAATATGTCTTACTTTCTCTAATGTATCTTTCGAAATTTCGTTTATATTTAGTATTTCTTTCTTAGCTGCTATCGGATCTTTATCGATTAGTTTTGCAGCTAATTCTGATTTAACACTCAAACTTGCAAATACATGTCCTAACGTGTCATGTAAGTCTTGACCTATTCGATTACGTTCTTGTTCCGCAATCAAAATATTAATATATTTATTTTTTTCTTCAATTTGTTGACGATATTGTCTCTCTTTCATTATTTTAAAATTACCAAATAATATTGCTAAAATAACAATATAATAAATAATAATACTCACGACATAAAAGTGATTCGTTTGTATAATCGTTATGATGATACATGTAATCATTGAGCTTATTAATAACATAAACTCTATTGATTTTACTCCCCTTTTAAATAAAAATGGTATAGCAAATGCACTAAAGAAGAAAAATAAACTCAATGTTGGATTGTATGCATATACAAAGTAAATAATCGCTAGAAAATGAATAAAAAATAACATTAAATTGATACGATGGCTTAATGCTTCATGAAAAAGAATTAAACTAGCATATGCAAATGTAAAAATGATTACAATAAATAAATTTAATAAAAAGCTATCATCTTGCCATGTTAAATACAAACCATAATATGGAAATATTAAGTAAATTAAAGATGAAATCTCTCCCATTTTAGCTCCTAAACTACGCTTCATTTATTCCACCTCTTTGCTCTTATTAATTAATAATGCAATAATTAAGAAAATAATGCTATAAATACCTAAAATTATGAATGATTGTACATTAAAGCCATTACCTTTACCAAATTCAAGTGCCAAATGACGTAAATGATACGTTGGTGTTAGTTTAGCAATTGTTTGCATCCAATCAGGAAATGTACTAACAGGGAACCACAATCCACCAATAATGGCTAATACAATATTACATAGATTAGCTACGCTGCTTGCTTTCTGTGTTTCAGTAAATTGCGTAATGATTAAACCTAATGTCAAAAACATGCTAGCACCTAACCATAAAGAGACACCAGATAAAATCCATTCACTTACACTTAGATCTACCCCTTTATAGAAGTGTGCTACGCAGAATAAAAGCAATATTGAAGCTAAAAATAAAGTCATAGTTTTAATAATCTTAGCTAAATAATAATTTAACACTGTGATCGGTGTAGAAATTAATCTTTTATACCAACCACTGTTTCTTTCCTCGATTATTTCTAATGGAAATTGCATCAGGCAAAATCCCATTAAACTGAATACCGTCATACTATACATATACTCTTTGTAAAATACTTTTTTCGCATCTGCTGGCATATCAATTAATGATGTAAACAATAAATAGAATGCCAAAGGGAAGATGAAAGCCATAAATGATGATAATTTGCGTCGAAATAATAATTTATATTCAATATCAAGTAACGTTATAATGTTCGTCATAGTCTATTGCACCACTCTTTCTTCTTTTGAAAACATGAGTTCCAATAAAGATTTTTTATAAATTGTGATTTGATTTAAATCTACATTTATTTTAATTAGATTTGTAATAACTGCTTCAACATTTTCTGTTTGAATTTTTAAGTTACCATTCGTAATTTCTATATCATATGTTTCTGAAAGTATTTGATATTGTTCTTCCGTAAAGGTCATTATTTCAATAATTGAATTATTTTGACTAAATAAGATATTATGTGGTGTATCATTAATTTTGATACTTCCTTGTTCTAAATAGACAACTTTATCAGCCATTCTTTCGACTTCTTCAATATAATGAGAGGTGTAAAGTATAGTTATACCATCTTCTTTAAGTTGTTCAATTAGATTCCAAAAGTGTTCTCTTGTTTCAATATCCATTGATGTTGTTGGTTCATCTAATATTAAAAATTGAGGTTTGCCTATTAAAGTTAGAACAAAGTCTAGTAATCTCTTTTGACCTCCTGATAATTTATTAGCATATTGTTCCAATTGAAGATTAGAAAATTGAGTTAATTTTTGAAACTCATTAAATGTCATAGGATTGGTATATAATTGTTGATATAAATGATATAGTTCTTTTACTTTAATGAGCTTAGGTAAATTCGTAGTTTGAAATAATATGCCCATATTATGTGAGGATATTAAATTAAGTTTATCTTCGACTGTTCCACTATTCGCATGCTTATGACCAATAAGTATATCTATTAAAGTGGACTTTCCTGCACCATTTTTTCCGATTAATGCAGTACACTTTCCTTCCTCGATATCTAATGAGATATTATTCAAAACTGTCTTTTTACCAAACGATTTCTTTAATTGATTAATATATATCATAACGACCTCACATCCTTTTAATTTATATATCTACTTTATCTTTTAATCGAATTTAAAATTAGTTCAAATTGTCACGATTTTAATATGACATTTGTCATATTAACTACGACGAGGTAGCAAAAAAGAGATTAAGCAACATTAAATTGCTTAATCTCATAATTTTTAACTATTATAATAGATTCTATATGCTATAAAATTGGTGATACTAATTTAGCAATATCTTCTTTAACTTTAATTGAAAGCGAACGGTTATTGTATTTTTCTAAAGTTAATAATTTTGATTTTTTAATGTCATCTTCATATGCAACTCTGATTTCTTTAGCGATTTCTTCATCATAAATAAAAGCATTCACTTCAAAGTTTAACGCGAAACTACGATAATCCATATTAGCTGAACCGACACTACAAATTTCATCATCAATCATCATAACTTTAGAGTGGATAAATCCATTTTGATATGTATAGATTTTCACACCACTATTTAACAATTCAGCAGCATATGAAAATGTCGCCCAATATACAAACGGATGATCTGGTTTACATGGAATCATCAAGTGTACATCAACGCCAGCATTCGCTGCCATTTTAAGTGCATTGATATACGATTGATCTGGAATAAAGTAAGGGCTTTGCATATATATAGATTTTTTTGCACTCATAATCATTTTAGTATATCCATATTCAATCTGATGTAAATCAAATGCTGGACCACTTGAAGCAATTTGAATCGCTGATTTCCCTTTATGCTGTCTTTTTTTAGGGAAGTATTTATCATCATATTCAAATTGTGGGCGGTGCGCTTGTGAATTCCAATCTAATATAAAACGTATTTGTAATGCGTCTATAACGTCACCTTCAACACGTATATGTGTATCTCTCCAATATCCTAGTTTACCAAGTCCTAAATAATCATCGCCAATATTAAACCCTCCGATGTAACCAACTTGACCATCAATCACTATAATTTTTCTATGATTACGGTTATTCATTCTAAAATTGATAAGTGGAAACTTAGATGCAAAAAAAGCTTCAACTTCGCCACCTAATGATTCAAAATGATGAAATTTCGACATTCTTACTTTTTAGAGCCTACATCATCATATAATATTTTTACTTCTAGCCCTTCTTTGAGTTTCGTTTCTAATGCATCTAGAATACGATGACCTAAGCCATCAAGTTCAAATGTATAATACTCTAAATGTATGTAGTTCTTAGCGTTATAAATGTCTTCAATGACTTTCTCATATAGCTTATTACCATCTGTAAATAAGTCAATGTGATTATCTTCGGTTAAAAATGCATCTTGTTTGTTTAATAACATTCTAATTAAATCTCTGTGTTTTGTTACTTGTTGATTATCAGTTTGATAATTGTGTGCATCAAATTGTTTAACTTGATCCTTTATAACACTTTTAAATGTATCTAATTCCTTACCATTATTTTTCTCCATTTTTCTTTTTGAAACAGTTCTGCCAAAAAATAAATAAAGAATAAACCCGATTAATGGTAAAACAAACAATACAAAGAGCCACGCCCATGTAGAAGACGCACTTCTTCTATTTCTTTCTAAAAAGATGATAATAAAAGCTAATACTAGATTTATCACAAAGCCTAGTGCTAATAAAATCGTAAAAACAGTTCCCAAATCTGGGCCGAACATGAATTTCATAAAATAATACTCCTATTTAATTTTATAATTTAAATTATTTACTTAGCATTTAAGATCAAGATGGCATTTAGCACTTCTTCATTATTTGGAAATTTACGTTCTTCTATTTTGTCTATTGAAATATTTAGAACTTCAAATTGACTTCCTTCATCACTTTCAAGATACATATTAATTTCTTTTTCTAACTCATCCAGTGTTTTTTCTTGAATCTTTTTAAATTTGATTTTACTCATTCTACAACACTCCATTTCAACTTATTTGATTAAATCATAGTCTTTTTACATTTAAATCGCAAATTAATTCATTCTATAACTTATATTTTATTAAAACGCTTACAATTATATATTTAAAATATTAAATTCACATAAGAGATAAATTATTGTATACTAAAGTCATTCTATTAAATTTTCAGAATAATTAAATTATTTAGATTGTGGGGTATTATATGATTTCTTTTGAAAATGACTACCTTGAAGGTGCACATGAAAACGTATTACAACGATTATTTGATACCAATTTAATCCAGGCCTCTGGCTATGGTGATGATCAATTTTCAAAGCAAGCAGCAGAACAAATAAAATCTGTTATCAATTGTCCAGAAGCGACTGTACGATTCTTAGTTGGTGGTACGCAAACCAATCAAGTTGTTATTAATTCGGTACTAGAGCCATATGAAGGTGTGATTTCAGCTGACACTGGTCACGTAGCTGTACATGAGGGCGGTGCTATTGAATTTAGTGGTCATAAAGTTTTAACTGTCCCATCTCACGAAGGTAAAATTAGACCAAAAGAAGTTAATGCATATCTAGATACGTTTTACAATGATTTTAAACGTGAACACATGGTCTTTCCAGGAATGGTTTATATTTCACACCCTACAGAATACGGTACTTTGTATAGTAAAAAAGAATTGAAGAATCTTGCTGACGTGTGTAAAGAACATAATGTACCTTTATTTATGGATGGTGCGCGTTTAGGCTATGGTTTAATGAGTGATCAAAGTGATTTAACATTTGAAGACATTGCTAAATACTGTGATATCTTTTATATAGGTGGTACTAAAATAGGTGCGTTATGTGGTGAAGCCATCGTATTCACTAAAAATAATGAGCCAAAACACTTTACCACTCGAATCAAACAACATGGTGCTTTACTTGCTAAAGGTCGTTTAGTAGGTGTACAATTTCTGGAATTATTCACTAATAATTTATATTTAGATATTAGCCGTCATGCCATTAATATGGCTAATAAAATGAAAAAAGGATTTCTTGAAAAAGGCTATCAACTTTACTTTGATTCACCTACTAATCAACAATTTTTTGTACTTAGTGAAGAAAAGATTAAAGCGTTGAAACAAAAAGTAAAGTTCGCGATTTGGGAGAAATATGATGATAATCATCGTGTTGTTAGATTTGCGACAAGTTGGGCTACTACCGAAGAAAATGTAGATAAGTTATTAGAGTTAATTTAACATCTGAAAAACAGGACTTCCTAAAAGGAAATCCTGTTTTTTAATGTAGTTTATAATAAATACAGCATATTAATACAATTAAACTGATGAACGCTATTATCTTGTCTTTTTTAGTTGTTTTACCATTTTCAACAGTAATTTCAAAATTAAATTCCATGTTTATTCCCCTTTAAAAAGTATTTTGTAATACTGCTAATTTTATTAGTTGCCCCTATTAATATTTACATTTTAGGTTGCATACCAGAATATTATACTTTGTTTTTTATATTCGTCATCTAAAAGTTTATTAAATTTTTATAATTTAAACTACTAATTTAATAAGTAATTGCTATAAAAGTGAAAAATAAGGTGGAGAATTTTATGACTAAACACAAAAACATGTAATTCATAATTCTTATAGCACATTGGGGTAAAATAAAAGTTCTAAACGTAACCGCAAAAACTAAAATATAAAATAGCATTGGTACTCAATCATAAAAGAAATTAAAACTAGAATTGCTTGTTCATAGTGAAAATGCAAAAAATTCAAGTAGTCAACTCTTTTAAAAATCTCTGCTCATTTATTAAATGCCTATTCTATTAATAACTTTTTGATAAGCATCAAGCACTTCTGGATAAAGATATATTACTCTAAATCCCATCCGGCGAGTTACTTCGACTATTTCAGGTTTACAAACTATTTTATTTTGAAGGGTTGATTTACTTAACCCTGTTAAAGTTGCTAAATCTTTAATACCTACTGAAACATATTGCCTCTTATAATTTTTCAGTAAGTTTTCTAGTTTATATTCAATCAATTTATTCATAAATATTAATTTATAAAGCTAGATATTAAAGCAAGTAATACTAATATAAAAATCCCTATTGTTAAATATAGAGATATTTGATCCCTGTTGATTTTCATAATGTTAAACACTCCTTTTATTTCTTAAAGAAGTTAACCATAGCTAACAATAAAGTAACTACATTAATATAAAAAGTTAACTTTCTTCTCAATTCTCTACTCATAAAACTCATCCCCTTATAAATTATTAACTATTACATACTTCTTACCTACGTCGATTACTCTCAGACTTCAAGATCATCCTTTAATTTAATTATATTATATTAATTTTATAATATAACGAAAAAGTATAAATTTAAATTTTATCGCAAGATATTAAAAACGCATTTTAGTTCAGCAATTAAATTAGGGTTTTCCTATTATGTCTACAATTTGATCATCAAAGTTTTCTACACCTGATTCACTAAGCATTGAACGCGTTTCATTTCTCATTTGAGATAATGCCTTTTCAGTTTTTAATGCTTCATTCTCTTTCAAAAGTTTTTCTATCTCATATTGACTTTTTTGGTCTTTATTCATCTTGGCTAGTTTTTCAGCTTCTTGAATGGGAGTGGGACAGAATTCTTTTAAATTCGTCGTCTCAACCCTGCAAGGATGACTAGAACTGAGAAAAGCTTGATTTAAGCGCCTTCTCAGTTCAGTCAGCTACTGTGAATTTGCTAGATAGCATTATTATATTATTTATGTCCCAGACTTCATCAGATTTTCTTCTTTCTCTAGCTAGACGGTCTTTAATCATTTGAGATACTTCTTCTTGGGAAAATGTTTTCT
>VNIU01000307.1_pt3 | contig 14598 bp, 17 predicted proteins | sample 7248601 | NCBI WGS metagenome assembly VNIU01 (sample SAMN12251564, study PRJNA551026) | human skin metagenome | isolation source: skin samples from healthy patients and patients infected with Netherton Syndrome | host: Homo sapiens | place: France:Paris
TGTGCGCGTACACCCTGGGTGAGCGTCTCGGACCTGGTGACGAGATCGTCATTTCGGTGATGGAGCACCACTCCAACGTGGTTCCATGGCAGATCATCTGTCAGCGTACTGGTGCCACCCTGAGGTGGTTCGACATCACTGACGACGGCCGGCTCGACCTCGAGAAGGCTGAGGCGGAGGGGCTCATTAATGGGCGCACCAAGGTCGTCTCGTTGGCGTTGGCCTCGAACGTGCTGGGGACGATCAACCCCATCGGGATGATCGTCGAGCAGGCCCACTCCGTCGGTGCCGTCATGGTCGTCGATGCATCTCAGGCCGTGCCTCAGATGCCTGTCGATGTGACGACCTTGGGCGCTGATTTGGTGGCCTTCACCGGTCACAAGATGTGCGGTCCGACAGGTATCGGCATTCTCTGGGGACGCTATGATCTTCTCGCTGAGCTACCGCCCTTCCTCGGAGGCGGCGAGATGATCGAGGTCGTGCGCATGGAGGGATCGACCTACGCCGAGCCTCCGCATCGTTTTGAGGCAGGCACCCCGCCGATCGCACAGCTGGCTGCCCTCGGGGTGGCCGCCGACTACCTAGATGGCATCGGGATGCAGGCCATCGCCGAGCACGAACATGAGCTGGCTGCTCGGATGCTCGAAGAGCTCCAGACCGTCAAGGGAGTGCACATCCTCGGACCAAGCGACGCCACCGCTCGTACCGGAACGGTGTCTTTCACCATCGAGGGGGTGCATCCACATGACGCGATGAGCATCATGGATGGTCATGGCGTTGCGGTGCGAGGCGGTCACCACTGCGCCAGGCCGTTGCATGAGAGATTGGGAATACAGTCCTCCCTCCGTGCGTCGTCATACTTGTACTCCACCACCGACGAGGTGGATCGCCTCGTCGAATCTGTCGAGTACGCTCGGAACTTTTTCGCCGGAGGTGCGGCATGAACGTCGAAGAGATGTACCAGCAGATCATCCTGGACCACTACCGGGAGAAGCATCACAGCGGTCTGCGTGAGGGCTATGACGCCGAGGTAACCCAGGTCAACCCGTCTTGTGGGGACGAGTTGTTGCTGCGGGTGCATGTAGATGGCGACGTCATTACTGACGTGTCTTATGATGCTGTGGGTTGTTCGATTTCGCAGGCATCGACGTCTGTTATGACGGATCTTGTTATTGGTAAGACTATTGGTGAGGCTCAGGACCTTTATCGGGGCTTTCAGGAAATGATGCGCTCGCGTGGCACCGTCGAGCTTGACGAGGATATCTACGAGGATGCCGTGGCTTTCGAGGGAGTTGCCAAGCTCATGGCCCGGGTGAAGTGCGCGATGCTGGGCTGGTCGGCTTTGGAAGATAGTTTGCTTAAGGTGACTGAGGGTTCTGCGGAGAAGGTTGGTTCTGGTTCGGGTGCTGATATGAGCGAGATGAAGGAAAAGGGCTGATGAGCGAAGAGAATGCGTTGCCTGCTCAAGAGGTGGCATTGACGGCTATGCCGACTGTTGATGATGTCATTGAGGCGTTGAAGGACGTTATTGATCCCGAGCTCATGGTTAATGTTGTTGATCTTGGTCTCGTATACGGGGTCAATATCGATGATGAGGGTAATGTCACTATCGATATGACGTTGACGAGCCCTACCTGTCCGTTGACTGATCGTCTGGAATACGACACCCAGACCGTGTTGGAGGGGATTGTGAAGTCCGTGACGATCAACTGGGTATGGTTGCCGCCGTGGGGCCTGGAGCGCATCACCGACGATGGTCGGGCGCAGCTTCAGGCAATTGGCTTCAACGTGTGAACCGACGAATAGCCCGGGTGGTCAGGAAGACCCCCGGGCTCTGACTGCCACCAACAGACACAGTCTGGATTGGTCAGATTACGGCTGCGACCTCGTAGGCGTCCCAGATCGCGTACATGATGTTGGCCGGCTTGCGAGCGTCACCGATGACGTTGAACGGTAGCCCAGTCGCCTCGACGGCACCACGAAGATCCTGCTCGGGTAGGTATCCGATAGCGGTGACCACGGAGTCGGCTGGTATTTCTTGCTCGTGACCGTTGACTTCGGTCATCAATCCCTTTGGCGTGGTGTGCAGAGCCTTGGCATTTGCCATCACCGTGATGCTGCGGAATGGCACTAAGCGACGCAGCATATCCTCGTTGGCAACATACAGCGGGGCATGACGGGTGAGGATATCGGGTTTGGCTTCGATGATTGTCACCTCGGCGTCGGCCTCCCTCATCGCGAGGGCCAGTTCGCAGCCTGTCAATCCATCACCGATGATGACAATTTTCCTACCCAAGGTGATGCGGTATCACTCGAGCAGGGCTAGGTCGTCCTCCTTGAAGGAGGGTTGACTACCTGCGAGGACGACTCCGCCGATGTGGTTGCTAGCCTCGACGGTGACGGCCTCGCGTCCTGCTTCGGGGTTCACCGAGCAGTTGAGTACGGGGTACTTGATACAACCAAGGCAGCCCTCCTGACAAGAGATGCAGGGACGCACCCGCTTTGGGTGGTCGGTCTGCAGTTTGACGACGATGTCCGGGTCCGCCAGTGTCGGACGGGCGAGGGACACCATGTCGACGATCCCGTCAGAAACAGCATTAGCGGCAAGATCGGGATCGTCCATCCTGCCTGCGACGATGAGCGGAATATCGGGTAAGGCTTCCTTGAGTTCGGAGGCATAAGGCAGGTACAACCCCTTGGCCTGGTACATCGGCGGATGATTCCAGAACCAGGCGTCATAGCATCCAACATCAATATCAAGCGCCTCGTAGCCGTAAGAGTGCAGCAGGCGGGCCGCTTCAATGCCCTCGGGCATGTCGCGGCCGACCTCCTCAAAGTCCTCGTCGGGGAGGGCGCCGACATTCCAATCCTTCATCATGGACTTTGGCGAGAACCTGATTTGTACTGGGAAGTCGTCTCCGACTGTTTCGTGGATGGCTTCGACGATCTCGCGCGGGAATCTCAGCCGGTTTTCGAGGGAACCGCCGTACTCGTCGGTGCGATGGTTGAACTTCTCGGTGGCGAATTGGTCCAGAAGGTAGCCCTCGTGGCATGCATGCACTTGGATCCCGTCAAACCCGGCCTCATAGGCCACTTTTGCAGCGATGCGGAACTGGGCGACGATCTGGTGGATCTCGTCGGTGGTGATCTCGCGACAAGTGATGTGTGGATTCCACTTATAGGGGATTTCTGACGGTGCTGCTGGACGTTCTCCCTGACGCAGTACGACCGGCATAATGACGCGGCCAAACCCGGCGCCGACTTGCAGGACAATGCGGGAATCATGAGCATGGACGCGCTCGGTCATTTCCCGCGATGTCCGTAAGAAAGACGCCGGAGACAGAGTTGGGTTCGGCAAGGTGCCGCTCGGCAGGTGCTCGATGGGGTTCGTCACCTGGCAGACACCGGTGATGATGAGACCAATACCGCCGGCAGCGCGTCGGACGTAATAGTCAATTCCTCGTTGGCTCCAACTGCGCTGTCATCACACACCAACGTATCCACGTCCCAGAGCCAAGTCCCAACCTGCTTGGGGAACCAATAGAACCGGGGTCAATACCTGCGTCGTCTAAATGTCTTTTTCTAGACGGCGAGCCAGAAAAAGATACCGGCAACGATGAAAACAGCCGGGATGACGATGACAAGCATGTGCCACCAGCGCTTCTCCAGCCAGATCTGCGTCAAGACCCCGATGATGAGTCCAAGAATGGCCAGAGCGACCACCGAACACCAGTACATGACGGGTTCACCACGCTGACAGACTCCCGCAGCTTGATCGCACAATGACCACCACGCAAGATAGCCAAAAAAGCCTAGTCCGAGGACAGCGACGATGACGCCACAAATGACGAGGATGAGGTACCTGCGCCATGAACGGGCGACGTCCGCCAGATCGGTGTCGTCCTCTGGTGCTGCTCGGCGTGGCGTACTCATGTCAGACATTCTGTCAAGATATGGGGCATGATGTCTTGTCCGACGCGGGGAAATGGTGCCGACGCTAGTGGTGCAGGCCTTCACCAGGGCGATGTAGACCTTCATTACGCTCACACCATCGACATGGATGTGACCACTCTCTACGCGTGTTTATGGTTGCGCAGCGTCGTGTTCAATGGGGAGCAACAGTGCACTGAGCCGGATCTAGACGGCCGCGAACTTGAACCCCACGACGATCATAGTGTGGGCGTCGGTCGACGGTCGCCCGGTCGGTACGCTGCGCATTCTTGATGACAAAGACCACTTCGTCATCGGACGAGTGGCCGTTGATGCTGCTTATCGAGGTCTGCGCATAGGCCGCCGGATGGTGAACCTCGCCCTTGAGATTGCTCATGCCGATGACCGAGACGTTGCCCTGCATGCCCAGTCGTACCTGGAGAACTGGTACCGCGATTGTGGATTCGTCGTTACCGGTCCGCATTGTGAGGAGGCTGGGATCGATCATGTCCCGATGGTTCTGCGTCGCTAAGGCTGCTTGAACCGGTGGCCATTTGTCCCTGGCCGCTGCAACGGGGGAAGATGGCCCGGTGCTGCAGGTCAAGGATGTGGAGGTGCGAGTCGGAGCTAGGCTCCTGCTCAACCCGGTGAGTTTCCAGGTAGCTACTGGAGACAAGATCGGTCTAGTGGGTCGCAATGGCGCCGGAAAGACCACCCTGACGCGTGTCTTGGCTGGTGAGGCCCTTCCCGCAGCAGGATCAGTGCGTCGTACCGGCGAGCTTGGCTACCTGCCACAGGATCCCCGCGACCCAGACATGGAAACGATCGCCAGGGCAAGGATCCTGTCAGCCCGCGGTCTGGACCATCTGCTGGAGCGGATGCGCACCCTGGAATGCCAGATGGCCAACGGTTCTGAGGAGGACCGAGCCGTCGCGATGGACAAATACGCCAAAGTCGAAGACCGACTCGTCGCGGCCGGCGGCTATGGCGCCTCCGCGGAAGCGGCCCGAATTGCGTCGAACTTGGGGCTTGATGACCGCGTCCTTTCTCAGCCGTTAAAGAACCTCTCGGGTGGTCAGCGTCGTCGCGTCGAGCTGGCACGCGTCCTCTTTTCCGGAGCGGACACCCTGCTCCTTGACGAGCCCACTAACCACCTGGACGCTGACTCCATCGTCTGGTTGCGTAGTTTTCTGCAGTCCTACTCGGGTGGGGTCCTTATGATCTCCCACAACACTGAGCTGGTGGAGGCCACCGTCAACAAGGTCTTCCACCTCGACGCCAATCGGGCCACTCTCGATATCTACTCGATGGGTTGGAAGCTCTATCTCGAGCAGCGAGCCGCTGACGAGAAGCGCCGTCACAAGGAGAGAATCAACGCCGAGCGTAAAGCTGCTGCTCTTCGGGCCCAGGCCGACAAGCTACACGCGAAGGCGACTAAGGCCGTCGCGGCACAGCAGATGGCTCGGCGCGCGGAGAAGTTGCTCGCGGGGGTCGAGGTGGAGAGGGCCGTCGACAAGGTGGCCGCCATCCGCTTCCCCGATCCGGCCCCGTGCGGCAAGACCCCGCTCACAGCACGGAACCTCACCAAGACCTACGGCTCCTTGGAGGTGTTTACCGGGGTAGACCTCAATATCGACCGTGGATCCCAGGTTGTCGTCCTCGGGCTTAATGGTGCTGGCAAGACGACTCTGCTGCGGATCTTGGCAGGTAAGGAGTCCCCTGATACTGGAGAGGTGATCGCCGGGCACGGGCTCAAGCTTGGATACTTTGCCCAGGAGCACGATCTGCTCGACATGGACCGCACTGTGCTGGAGAACATGGCCAGTTCCGCGATCGACCTCAATGAGACCGAGATGCGCAAAGTACTCGGGTCCTTCCTGTTCACCGGCGACGATGTGCATAAACCGGCCGGGGTGCTTTCGGGCGGCGAGAAGACACGTCTGGCCTTAGCGACTCTGGTCGTCTCTTCAGCCAATGTGCTGCTCCTCGATGAACCAACAAATAACCTCGATCCGGCTAGCCGAGCACAGGTTCTCGACGCCATCGGAAACTTCGGTGGCGCTATTGTCCTCGTCACCCACGACGAGGGAGCGGTCCATGCGCTGGATCCCGATCGTGTGCTGGTCCTGCCCGATGGCACCGAAGATATGTGGAGTGCTGATTACGCCGAACTGATTAGTCTGGCCTGATATCACGGTCTGCGCGGCCTCGCCATGTCGTAGCATGAAGACGCGAACGCCGGCGTCGAGGAGGGGTGATGGTCGCACGTACGCCCAGACTGGTCGGTGAGGCCAGACAAGCGATGGCCGCGGAGTTGGCGGGTCGCTACCACGACGGCGCGTCCATCCGGTCCCTTGCACGCGAGTCCGGCCGGTCCTACGGCCTAGTGCAAAAATTGCTGCGGGAGGCCGGCGTTGAATTTCGTCCCCGCGGAGGTGCTGACCCGGCGTCCCCGGAGACGAAGGCCGGACGCGAGACTGTTGAGACGTCACAGGAGGCCGACCACAACGACTCGTCGAACACTGATGAAGTCGGTGGTTCCTCCGGGAACCCTGAGCCGTCTGGCACAGACGTTGATGCTTTGAAACTGGCTGTTGAGGCGGCCGTAGCCCGGGCTGAAAAAGCCGACCGCAAAGCACGCAAGGCGGAGAAGGCCCTGCATAAACTGCGTCGCACCGGGGCAGGGAAGTCTCGTCGCAAGAAGACTAAGGCGACTCTTCATAAGCGTCGCGCTAAGGCCGAAAAAGCTGATCGTAAGGTGCGCAAGGCGCGTCGTCGGCTTAACAAGGCTGAGCACAGCGCCGATAGCCCCCAGTTTTGAAGGTAATTCTTTCCCACCTAAGGACCGCTCAGCGAGGCGCCAGAACCGTCACTTCCACAGCTGACGTGACGGACATAGCCTCGACATGAACTTCGCGGACGTGATGGGCGCTGGGTCCCATCGCCACAGCGTCAGAGGCCGCAGCTTCGTCGAGGGAAACATCCGCTCGCACCTCCTCATGGCTGACAACGGTAAACCGTGATGCCAAAGCTGCCATGAGCTCGTCATGTTTGTGGGGCTGGATGCCGATCATTCCGGTGCGTGCCCGCAGCTGTTGCAAGTGGTCAGGTAGTGGGGTGACGACCACGAGGATCCCGTCAGGATTCATGATGCGCGCGAACTCATCACGGTTACGAGGTGCAAAGATGCACAACTCGGCGTCGATACAGCCAGTGCGGATGGGCAGCCCAGCCCAGGTGTCGGCAACCACTGCCGCCATGCGGGGATGAGCTTTCGCCGCCCGCCGGATAGCTGCCCTCGAGACATCAGACGCCAGGCCGCGGGAGTCGGGATGGGCGTCCAGGACCTGCGCCAGGTGATGGCCGGTTCCAGCGCCTACTTCGACGATGCGATCACGGTCGGTGAGAACCTCGGCTAGCCGAGTATCAAGGTCACGGAACAGTCCGGCGTCCAACACTCTCTGACGGGCGACGATCATCTCGGCAGTGTCCGCATTCGCCCCGGCCGGGGTATGCGTCATGGTGACGTAGCCCTGTTTCGCGATGTCGAGGCAGTGGTGTTGTGGGCACCGAAGAGACCTTCTGTCAAGAGCTAATGGGTTTTCGTGACCGCGCCGTTGACAGGTGGGGCAGATCAGCCACGGTAGAGCTAAAGACAGCGTTGGCGTCACGTGTGATCCCCCGGCGTCCTCGTGCCATGGTCTGGTGGCACGTCAGAGTGTCGATTCGACCTATCGCCAATGACAGGTCGCTGAGCTGCACGAGCCGCTTTGGCTTGGCGTTTGCGTCGGTCCTTGACATCGCCTCGAATGAGGACGAACAGCCCAATGACCGCGATAGCCGTGAAACAGAACCACTGGATGGCATAGGACAGATGGGGGCCATCATCGAGTTTCGGAAGCTCTTTAGCAACCAGCCCACTTTGTGCTGGCGCCATCGACGTTGCTGAGATGTATCCACTGACATACGCGATGCCTTGCGCCTTACCAATGGCGTCGGAGTTAATGAGACGAACCTTGCCTCCCACAGGGTCGGTGGCGGTGGGATTTCCGTGCTCATTGCCTTTGACAAGGCCAGTCACCGTCACGGTCCCGCTGGGGGCCGGAGGCAGGGCCTGCGTGTCGCCCTCATGTGAGGAACGTTTGAGGAAACCACGATCAATGAGGACATGGCGACCGCCCTTCGTGACGACGGGCGTGACGACTTCTGACCCGTCATCGTCGCCGTTACTGCGGTAACGCACTTGAAGTTCATGCGCGGTATCGAAAGTGCCAGTGATGATGACGGGACGCCACTGTTGTTGTGACGTCACCTCGTGGTCGCCCATAAGGGTCGACCATTCGACCGGCGGTTTACTGTGGTTGGTACGGATGATGTTGTTGGCCTCGCGACGCCCCGACAGCCGGTGCAGCTGCCACTGGCCCAGCCGGATCATGACCAGGCCCAGGACAATGACGAGGAGGGCTAGCGCCACCCATCGCACCCACAGCTTCTTCACGTTCTTGAGCCTAGTTGGTCGGTTCCCAGTAGTGCTTCATGGCCGGGCTTTGTTTCCTGCGGTGTCTGCGGGACCGGACTAGTCCTCGTCGACTTCGCCGTGAATAGTTATAGCCGGGCCGAGCTCGCCATGAGGTTCTTCGTCTTGGCGAGATGGCAAGGTGTCAGTGGTGCGTCGGTCGGCGGCATTGCCGAGTACGACGGCGATGGCAGGGATGACGGCTGCTCCCAATAGGAAGCTCCAACGCCAGGGGTTCGGGGTGATGACGAGCCCGATAAAGCACACCGTTCGCACGAGCATCGACCATAAGTAGCGCCGTTGGCGCATCTCGAGGTCTTCGCTTGCTGATCTCTTGGCAGACGTGATCGAATGTCGGTCGTCATGGTGCCTCCGACGCCACCGAACCCGTGCTGCGTCACTCACCGCTCCAGCCTAGGTCGGTCGCGTCGATCAGGTCGAACCTTCCCAGTTCTTGGTGGTGGCGTGCGATAGGTTCGTTTTATGAGTTCAGACACCCCGGGGCGCGTTGCCCTCGTCACCGGCGGATCTCGCGGTATCGGTGCCGCGATCGCCGCAGATCTGTACGCACAGGGATACCGAGTAGCTGCAACAAGTCGCTCGGCCACCGCACCCGAGGGAGTGCTGCCGATTGCTTGCGATGTCACCGACGCCGACTCGGTTGACGCGGCTTTCAGCCAGGTCGAGCAAGAATTTGGCCCGGTCGAGGTACTGATTGCTAATGCCGGTATTACCCGGGATGGATTGCTCGCCCGCATGAAAGAGGAGGATTTCACCGAGGTCCTCGACACTAATCTCACCGGTGCCTACCGCGTTATCCGCCGCGCGGCCAGGGCGATGACCCGGGCCCGTTTTGGCCGTATCGTCTTGACGTCATCAGTGGTGGGTCTGCTCGGTTCCCCCGGGCAGGTCAATTATTCGGCGTCGAAGGCCGGAATGCTTGGGATGGCCCGCTCTATAACCCGTGAGCTAGGGTCCCGCGGCATTACCTGCAACCTTGTCGCTCCCGGTTTCATTTCGACTGACATGACCGAAGAACTGCCTGAGAAGGTCGTTGAGGGGTACCTCGAGCGCATCCCCGCCAAGCGGTTGGGGTCGGTCGACGATGTTGTTGCTGCTGTCCGATTTCTCGTCTCCGATTCCGCCGGTTACGTTTCTGGCGCTGTAGTCCCTGTCGACGGCGGGCTCGGCATGGGCCACTGACACGATCACATCCACCCACATCGATCTGGAAGGACATCACCATGGGGCTTCTTGAAGGACGCACCATCCTCGTCACAGGCGTGACGATGCACACCTCCATCGCTTTTAAGGCGGCTCAGATTGCCCAGAATGAGGGCGCCCGGGTTATCGTTTCGAACCTGCCGCGTGCCGTCGGCGTCACCCGTCGAGCTGTTCGCAGGCTTGCCCCAGTGCCAGAGGTACTCGAACTCGATGTCACCGACACTGACCAGCTCGCTGCTTTGCCTCAGCAGCTGCGTGATCTCGGAGTGGAAAAGCTGGACGGTGTCGTCCACGCCATCGCTTTCGCTAACCCCAAGACGGCCCTAGGCGGCAAGTTTCTCGAGACTGAATGGGACGATGTCTCGGTCGCTGTCCATACCTCCACGTACTCGTACGTCTCTTTGATTGCCGCCCTCGACAGTATGCTCGCTGAGCATGCCGCAGTCGTCGGCCTGACTTTTGACGCCACTGTATCTTGGCCTTTCTACGACTGGATGGGTGTGGCCAAGGCAGGACTGGAATCGGCCAACCGCTACCTGGCTCGATACCTGGGCCCCAAGGGTGTGCGCTGCAACCTCGTGTCGGCTGGCCCGCTGGACACCATGGCTAAAACGGCCATTCCGGGCGCTGATGCGTTCAACGATCTGTGGGGAGAGCGTGCTCCGCTTGGCTGGGACACCAAGGACACCACGCCAGCGGCCAAGGGAATCGTCGCTCTCTTGTCCGACTGGTTCCCAGCCACCACCGGCGAGATGATCCACGTCGATGGCGGCATGGGCTCGACTGGGGCCTGATCCGTTCAGACCAGCGGCCACGAGGTGGCTGCGGTAACAGCTTGGGAAGCGGCGTTGCGTAATTGACGCAGCGCCGTTTCTCGTGTTTGCGCTCCGTAGGCGGTGATCGTGGTTGGTTCCTGCCCGGCATCGCAGGCCATCATCACGGTCCATGCTGAGTCGAGGAGACGCTGATCGGCTGGACGATGACCGGTCAGGCGCGGCGTCACGACGTCTGGACGCTTCCCTGCCACGATGCTCAGCTCGGTGAGCTGAGCAGCCGTCGCGGAAATGGCCGATCTCAGCAGGGGAGCAGTGTCGGCGGGGGTAGGAGGCGGTAGAGGAACGGCAGCTCGGACGACCGTCCATTGCATGGCCGAGCCCACTGGATGAGGAATCCACGCGATCCCGGCGGGCATGGTGGTAGAGCCTTGGTGACAGATGACGATTGCACCGGCGTCGAGGGCAGCTCGATTGACCTGAGCCGGACCGCGTAGGCCGGCAAGCTGGCCGGGGACAGGCAGTAGTAGGCCCCACAACACGGGAGTGTCGTGGGGGTTGTGGGAGATCCGGGCTAGGGCCATCCGGATGGGGAGCGACGACAACGGATCGTGCTCGGATAGGCCGAGTACCTCGTCGGGATCATGAACATGGTGGGCCATTGCCATTCTCAGCAGCTCCGCCTCGGCGTGGGGAGCGGTGGTGCGATTGGCGCACAGGTCGTTGAGCAGGCAAGTGAGACGGCAGCAGATCTCGAGCACTCGCCTAGACTAGACGTCTTCTCTTCATGCTGGGGCTGGGCGGCCCCTGGCACTGCCGAGTCGTCCTCCGGCCCGTGTATGTCGTTGACACAAGGTAAGTTTTTACCCATGAGTGCAGTGGCGCAGTTGGCAGGCGTGGGAGTTCGACGCGGGGATCGTTGGATCCTCAACAATGTCGACCTCGACGTCTCGGACGGCCAGCGCTGGGTGCTGGTCGGGCCTAATGGGGCGGGTAAGACGACCCTTCTGCAGGTCCTGGGAGCTCAGCTTCATCCCACTGTGGGGCTGGTGGAGATTCTCGATGAGATCCTCGGTGCAGTTGATGTATTTGAGCTGCGGCCGCGGATCGGCATGGCGTCTTCGGCCCTAGCCCACCGTATTCCGGAATCAGAAAAGGTCGGCAACATCGTGGTCTCGGCGGCCTGGGCCGTCGTGGGCCGTTGGCGTGAGGCCTATGACGAACAGGATGTGGCCCGTGCCGGCTCTCTGCTGGAGCGGATGGGACTCGTCGGGATGGTCGATCGTACGTGGGGCACCCTGAGCGAGGGGGAGTGCAAACGGGTTGAAATCGCCCGCGCTCTCATGACTGATCCCGAGCTGTTGCTATTGGACGAGCCGGCTGCTGGTCTTGACCTGGCTGGCCGCGAGCAGCTTGTTGAAGTGCTGTCGGCTATTTTTACTGATCCCGATGCTCCGGCCTCGGTTCTTGTCACGCACCATCTTGAGGAGATTCCGGCCGGGGTCACCCACGCCTTGGTGATGGCGGAAGGACACGTCGCGGCTGCCGGTCTGGTGGAGACGACTCTGACCTCGGAGGTCCTTTCTGGTGCCTTCGGTATGCCTCTGACGGTCAGTCACGTTGACGGGCGTTGGAACGCTCGCGCTGCTCACTGACACACCTTATTGGCGACGGGAGAGCGCCGTGCTGGAACCCTTCCAGGAACATTGCTGGTTGTTGTGGGCGGTGGCGTCCGCTGTGCTGGCATGCGCGGAGATGCTAGGCGGAGATTTCACCCTACTTATGCTTGCCGTCGGTGCGGGAGCAGGAGCTGTTACTGCAGCGATCGTTCCGGGGCTGTGGTTGCTGCAGGTTATCGTCGCTGTTGCCGTGGCAGCTTTACTGCTCGCAGTACTGCGCCCGACTTTGCTGCGTCGGGTACGTGAGGCTCCGGGATACCGGTCATCTTTGGACAAACTAGTCGGTTCTGAGGGCGTTGCCACGAGCGAGATCACAGATGGTCACGGTCAGGTCAAGGTTGACGGTGAGGAGTGGTCGGCGCGCGCCCTGGAACCGGGGTCGACGATCGCTGTCGGGGAGAGGATTGAGGTGTACGAGGTCGACGGTGCGACGCTCGTGGTGTATCCAGTCTTCGGAATCCTGGGTTCCTGATCTAGACGTGTGGCTGTGATCTGGGATGGTGTAGGGGATGCCGGAACCTGACCGGCACCTTAAGTATCGCAGGAGTATCCATGTCCCAGTCCATCATCAGTCTGGTGATTATTGTCTTGCTCGTCGTCGTGTTGGCTTCGAGCATCAAAATCATTCATCAGCAGAAGATCGGTCTCGTCGAACGGCTCGGAAAATTCAACCGGCGCCTTAACCCTGGTCCCCATCTGCTCATCCCGATCATTGATCGGGTGCAGTACAACCTCGACATGCGTGAGCAGGTTGTTCCTTTCCCGCCGCAGGGGGTTATCACCGAGGACAACCTCATGGTCAACATCGACTCGGTGATTTATTTTCAGATCGTTGATCCGGAACGCGCCGCCTACGAGGCGCAGTCTTACAAGACCGCCATCGAGCAGCTGACGATGACCACCCTACGCAACATCATCGGTGGTATGGATATGGAAGCGGCGCTGACTAGCCGTGAGGAGATCAACCAGAAGCTCCGGTCGGTTCTTGACGAGGCCACCGGCAAGTGGGGTATCAAAGTCAACCGGGTCGAGTTGCGGCCATTGAACCGCCGCCCACGATTCGTGATGCGATGGAGAAGGGCGCACGAGCCGAGCGCGACAAGCGGGCCGCGATCCTGTTGGCAGAAGGTCAGCGTCAGTCCCAGATTCTGTCGGCCGGCGGCGACCGCGAGTCGGCGATCCTGCGAGCCCAAGGCGATCGTGAGGCTGCGGTACTGCGTGCCCAGGCCGATCGTCAGGCCCAGATGCTGCGCGCCGAGGGTGAAGCCCAGGCTATCACGACCGTGTTCAATGCCATCCATGCTGGTCAGCCCGACCAGGGTTTGCTGGCCTACCAATACATGCAGATGTTGCCAACCCTTGCCCGTGGCGACTCCAACAAGGTGTGGGTGGTCCCCTCTGAGCTGAACGACGCTCTCAAGGGCCTTGGCTCCCTGACGGGTAAGGACGGACACGAGCCGAGTAGTGGCGGTTTCACTGTAGCTGATCCGGCCCGATTTGCCGCACCGGAGAAGGTTGATGTCTTCGCCGAGATCGAGGCTCAGAAGGTTCAGGAGAAGGAGGCGTCCGAGGCGACTGTTCAGCAGGCGATCCAAGAGGCTGCCAAGCTAGAGAACCCGGGGCTGTCAGGTAAACGCAGCAGGGACGATGGCCAGGTCACCCAGGCTCCGGCGGAGCAGCAGGCCATCTCGGAACAGGGGAGTGGCCCAGTCGAGTGACCGGCGGGTGCCGAAGCACCCATGCGGGACTCGGAACGGGACAACTCGTTTCGTTGGCACCGTGCATGATTTCTTGCATGATGATCGTGCAAGAAATCATGCACGTCCGGTGTCTCGTGAGCCGTTGTTCAGCAATAGTCGATGAGGCCTCATGGCGATGGACCTTCGGTTGTAGCGCCGAGATCACGAACGGTCGGTCACTGCTCGGCCTCCCATTGCCGCGCATAGCGGCCAGCCAGCATTCCGCAGGCGATGAGCTGGGCGAGGTGGAAGATCATGAGGGGTAGCACGATGAGGCCGACCGGTTGACCAGCGAAGAGCACCGTCGCCATAGGCAGACCGGTCGCCAGCGATTTTTTGGTGCCGCAGAACTGGATGGCAATACGGTCGTCGCGGTTAAAGCCGAGCCATCCGGACCCTGTCCAGGTCAACCACAGCATGAAGAACAACAGCGTCAGACAGATGAGGGTCAGGACGACCATCGAGGCTGGTGACACGAGGGACCACATATGTTCCCGCATACCCTCTGAAAATGCCGAATAGACGACGAGGATGATCGATCCCTGGTCGACATATTTGAGTGGTTTGCGATGTTCAGTGACGAAATCTGCGGTCCACCGACGTGACAGCTGGCCCAGCACGAAAGGTAACAGCAGCTGGACGATCACATCAAGGAAGCTAGACGGTTGAATCGTGAGCCCGCCGCTAGTCGACATCAAGAGGAGGGCTAGGAGGGGCGTGAGGAAGGTCCCTAAGAG
>VNIU01000373.1_pt1 | contig 14588 bp, 20 predicted proteins | sample 7248601 | NCBI WGS metagenome assembly VNIU01 (sample SAMN12251564, study PRJNA551026) | human skin metagenome | isolation source: skin samples from healthy patients and patients infected with Netherton Syndrome | host: Homo sapiens | place: France:Paris
TCGTTCATCTGAATAGCGGTTGTCTCTGATAGTCCATATTGTTGTTAATTGTTGTTTTATTTCGTCATCATCTGCACCCGAACGTAAGAGTGCTTTGATGTCGTAACCTTCATCTGAGGCAAATAGGCAACCATAAAACTTACCATCTGAAGATAGTCTTGCTCGAGTACATGTTGAGCAAAAGGATTGAGAGACGCTTGTAATAAGACCAAACTTTGCTCCTTTATCTTTATGACGATAATACTTAGCAACTTCACCAAAGTACTTAGGCTCTAATGGTTCTATGTCAAAATGCTGTTCAATCATATCAAGCATTTCGTCCTTAGTAACGACCTTACTTAAATCCCAATCATTATCATTCCCAACATCCATAAATTCAATAAACCGTATTTCAATTGCTTTACCTTTAAAATACTTAATCATTGGTATAATTTGATGATCATTAACACCCTTTTGAATGACTACATTCACTTTGACATGAAAACCAATTGAAATGGCGTATTCAATTTGTTCTAAAATTGTGGAAGCTTTTATATTTTTATTATTAATAGATTGAAATACTTCATCTTCTATCGCATCTAAGCTGATGTTAATGCGTCGAAGACCGGCATCATATAAATCTTGACCATGTTTTTTTAATAATAAGCCGTTGGTAGTTAAGCCAATGTCTTCAATACCTTCAATCTGATTAAGTTGCTTAATAAGTTGGTAAAGATTGCGACGTAATAATGGTTCCCCACCTGTAATCCTTATTTTCTTCACACCTAAATCAGCGTAAATACGAGAAACTCGAGCTAACTCTTCGAATGTAAGCAACGCTTCCTTTGGCAAAAAAACAAAATCGTCACCAAAAATTTCTTTAGGCATACAATAATCACATCTAAAATTACATCTATCTGTAACAGATAACCTTAAATCACGTATTGGTCGTCCTAGTTTATCTGTAATTCGTTCTACCATCTTTGGTCCTCCTTATTCTTCAATCTGCTTTATTAAAGAGTCCAAATCTTGTTGATAATTAATGTTGCTATGCCAATACTTAGGTGAGTTAATTTCTGAAACATCTAACCAATCTGTTGATAATTGCTTATATACACCTTTTAAACTATAGTCAGTAGAATTGAGTGCGTTCTCAATAACTTTAAAAGTTTGTGGTGAATAAAAACCAATAGATGGGATGAATTTGTTCCCTTCTTTAAAAGCGACAATATCTAAGTGAGATTCAATCAAATGTGAAACCATAAATTGATAAAGTCCACTCACGGCTTTACTAGTAATCATTGGTGTATCCACAGAAACTACAAAAAATAATTCTTCGTCACTGTACAATTTCATGACCGAATATATACCTGATAAAGGTCCTTTATTTTTATGAATACTATCATCAATTACAACATATTCATAATTGAATTGAGAAGCTAATTGTGCATTTGTACTAATAATCACACTATTAAACATATTTGTGGATATCAGTGTATTTATAATTTTTCTATAAAACGGTTGCCCTTCAATTTCAGCAAATGCTTTAGATTTACCAAAACGTTCCGAGTGACCACCTGCTAGTATTATTGCTTTCATTCAAAATTACCCTCCACTCACTGGTGGAATAAGTGCAATCGTATCTTGAGGTTGAACGATATCATCTTTTTTAGCAAATTCTTCATTTAATGCGATTTGAAATGTCTTGGAACTAAGTTCTGGATGTTGTTGAAAAAGAAATACTTCAAAATCTTCCACTGTAATATCTTTACAAATATTAAATTCTTCAGCTGATTGATTTAATATCTCTTTTAATTCTGCAAAGTAAAGCACTTTCATCTTATCACCCCTTTTTTTGCCTCATCATAACTAGCTTTTTGATGACCTTGCCATTTTGAACCATCTTCCCAAATTTCTTTTTTCCATATAGGGACAATTTCTTTAATTCTCTCAATGGCATATTCATTTGCTTGATAAGCGTCTTTTCTATGAGGGGAAGACACTGCAATTAAAACTGCAATATCTGATATTTGTAAAGGACCAATTCTATGAACAATAGTAGTAATAGTACCAGGCCATTGTTCCTCTATTTCTTGACCAATTTGTGCTAATTTTTTCTCCGCCATAGGTATATACGCTTCATATTCAAGATATTGTGTACGTATACCTTTTGTCCATTCTCTTACGTGACCTGTAAAGACTACTACAGCTCCTTGATGTTCATTAACTGTATAATCTCTATATTGCTCTGTCTGAATCGCTTCAGTCACGATTTCAAATTGTTTCATCTACTTCATTCCCTCAATCTTAATTAATTCTAACAATAACTTTTCTAATTTCTTAAAAGCTCTGAAATCATTAGAGTTAATTAGTCCTTTTATTTGAGTCAATTTTGATAATTGAACTAATTCATTTTCTTCACGATATACAATAATTTTATCGTAATTTTCATGTTTAAAGCCTTCAACCAAGATAATATCACACTTCATTGTAACAGATTCTTTTATAATGGCAGCAAGTTTCTGTTTGCTTTGGCGAGTCACTGTTTGTTGATAATGATGTCCTTGAACAATACTCAAATCAGCCCCAGCATTGAAATTCTTCATATGGTCGACTTTGTCATTTTGTAATACAATATCTTCACCTTCATGCCTATGATGTTTAATTGTCGCTACTGTATACCCCTTATCCTTTAAAAATGAAATAGCATGCATCATTAAAGTTGTTTTACCAGAATTTTTAAATCCAACAATCTGAAAAATCATAGTATTAAATCCTCTTCAAAAGCATTTGATTCAGTTAAAATAACGTCAACTGTATGACCAGCTTTAAAACCTCTTGTACCTCCTGGTAACATAATCATTGAGTTCGCATGTGCAATCGCAACAACAGCTCCAGATTTATTGAATCCTGATGGAGTAACTGTAGTACCAGCTGGTGTTAGTGTTACTTTAGCACGAATAAAGCGTGTAAAAGGATTGGCTTTCTCAAAATCTTCCATCAATGTAGCTTTGATAATTTGAGGATAGCACGAACGTGCACCCATCATCATATTTACAGCTGGTTTGACATATAGTTCAAAACCTGTAAAACAAGCACTTGGATTCCCAGACAAACCGAATAGAAATTGACCATGAGCAAATGCAACAGTTGTAACACTTCCTGGTCGTTGTGCAACTTTATTAAACAACACATCTGCTTTAACAGCTTCATAAATTTTAGGTAGATAATCAAAATCTCCTACTGACACACCACCAGAAGTAATAACGATATCATGATTCTCTAAAGCTTCTTTTATAACTCCAACGCTACTTTCAAGATTGTCTTGCTGAATTTTATATGTACCTACTTGTAAACCAAACTTTTCTGCTAATGCTTTAATCATAGGACCATTGGAATTTCTTATTTTTCCAGGTTGAAGCTCATCTCCTACATCAAGTAATTCACTACCAGTGGCTATAACAGCTACACTCGGTTTTTTAGTAACCCGTACTTCAGTATAACCATATGTCGCTAATATAGCAATAACTCCAGGAGTAATATGCATCCCTTTACTCAATACAATATCGCCTGTACGAGTTTCTTCGCCCTTTAATGATACATTTTCTAAGTGTTTAAATGGCTTTCTTATACTAAAGGTTGTTTCAGACTCTACTGTTTGTTCAAACATTACGACTGCATCTGCACCTTTGGGTATCTCTGCTCCTGTCATAATGCGGACAGCTTGATTTTTTGCAATCGTCTTTTTAGAAACAGAGCCAGCACCAATATGATCAATAACTTCAAAATGCACGCGATGATCTCCACTTGCTCCCTTAGAATCTTCACTTCTAATTGCAAAACCATCGTATGGTGATTTATTAAATCTAGGAATATCGTATGTTGCAACAATGTCCTCAGCTAATACATGTCCTAAGCTATCTTCCAAACTTACTTTCGTATCTTGTACTTCAACATTTTGTTTCATAATTTTTGAGATAGCTTCTTTTACTGATATGGGATTTCTTTTTTCAACAGACATATAACTCATCTCCAAAAAATAATTATTCTCATGATATACTAAACCCTACTAGGAGGATTAAAATGACTGATTTTACTCATATTAATAAACAAGGTAACGCTAAAATGATTGATGTTTCTGATAAGGAAACATCAAAAAGACTAGCTCATGCACATTCAAGTATTACTGTAAACGAAATAATTTATAATCAAATTGTGAAAAATACCAATAAAAAAGGCAATGTACTTAATACCGCTCAAATCGCAGGTATAATGGCAGCCAAAAATACATCTATGATTATTCCTATGTGTCATCCTTTGTCGCTTACAGGTATTGATGTGTCGTTTGAATGGGACACATCCCATGCTCCTTCATATCAATTAAATATCAGTGCAAGCGTCTCAACGACTGGTAAAACCGGTGTAGAAATGGAAGCTTTAACTGCTGCCTCAGTGACCGCATTAACAATTTATGACATGACAAAGGCTGTAGATAAAGGCATGATTATTGGTAAAACATATTTAGAGTCAAAATCTGGTGGTAAATCTGGCGATTATCAAAGATCACATAAGTCATAAGTACTTGTTAAAACATTAACAATTTAAAGTTAATCAATTAAGAAAGTGGGACAAAATTCAATCTGAATTCAGTGTCCCATCTTTTCTAATTTACATTGTCTGTGAATTTCTTTTGAGATTTTTATTGTTGGGTCCCGAACTCCCAGATTGCATTTCTTGGAATATTTCTAGATGGAATTCTCGGTGCTAGGAGTTGAATTAGTATTTTTAAAAGAATGACATAAGCACATGGTTTAGTCCGTCAGCTATTACTAATATAGTTAATCACTGGTAAGCATTAATGATGTCTTAGTGTCCACTTAACAATCTATCTATGAATACATTAAATCCTTCCACTCACAGTTACTCAAACTTTTTATTTATTCAGTTCATGAATTAAATGATTGAGTTCAGGTTTAATTAACTTTTCTATGGCGAGTTTAATTGCTCCAGTAGACCCAGGTAATGCAAAAATTAGTTTATGTCCACATGCTCCACCTAATGCTCTAGATAATAATGCACGTGTGCCCACATCTTCTGCATAACTTAGATATCGAAACAGTTCACCAAAGCCTTCTAACTCTTTAGATAATAATGGGCGAATCGCTTCAATTGTTACATCGCGTTGCGCAATACCTGTTCCACCGGTGGTAATAATGACATCTAATGCTTGGGTATCCTCAAGCCAGTATGTCAATTGCTTAGTAATTGTCTCCCTATTATCTTTAACGATTTTGTAGTTATTTTCATCAACATTGACATTAATATCACCAAGTAATTCACGTATAAGTTGACCACCTTTATCTGTGTGATCATTTCTTGTATCAGATACGGTTAATATTGCCACATTGATATTCCTATTTAAATGTACACCTTCATGTTGATGTTTATGCATCTTTTTTCCTCCATAGTTTAACCAAATAGTTGATTAATTAATTGAATTGCTTCTTGTGGTTTTTTAGTACCATGTATTAAAAGTCGTCCGCCATTAAATGAAACTATACGGTGTCCTTTAAATTCAAATGTGGTCATATACTTATTAGTATGAAAATGAATGGCGTGTTGTGAAAGGAAAGAAACCAATATTTCCTGAGAAATCTTTTTATTTTCATATTGAACGGTATCTCGTCCACATAACATCACATAACTTTGGTGTTCCTGATTGAGATGTGGATAATGCGGAAGATTACCACAAGTTGGACATTCTAAATTATGCAATCGACTAAAGCCAAATGTATAATGCGCCCCTTCCCAAACATTACCATAAGTTAATTGAGCTTTAATCTTATTACCACTCAAAAACTTCAAGGCATCTCTTAACTGTAAACTTGTTGCCATTGTTACAGCTGGTTGAATGACCCCAACTGTATCACAAGTGAGATTAATTGATGGTAACTGAGGCATTAAACAATTGAAACATGGCGTTTGTCCAGGAATAAATGACGCTTGAACATAAGTGCTCTGAACCACTCCTCCATATATCCAAGGAATTTGATATTTATATGAAAAATCATTAATCAATTGCCTTGTATCAAAGTTATCAGTCGCGTCTATGATTAAGTCCACTTCTTTAGCATGATTTTCTAAAAAATGGTAATTGACATGCTCAATAAATGCATGAAGATTAATATCGCTTCTGATACTTTGGAGAGCATTTTGTGCTGCAATTACTTTTGGTAAAGCTTCACAAGCATCACTTTCAGTAAATAACGTTTGTCTTTGTAAATTACTAAATTCAATGTAGTCTCTATCAACAATAGTTAATTGGCCGACCCCTGCTCTGACTAAACCTTCAGCTAAATGTGTTCCTAAAGCTCCCATACCAATAATAAGCACATGACATTTTCCAATTTGTTCTTGGCCTTCAACACCAATATGTTTGAATAATATTTGTCTTGAATAGCGTTTCTGATTCAAATACACTAACCTCTCTTTATCCTTATAAATCTTTTAAATTTCATAATTCTGTGTTTAATCACTCCTTTTTGCGGCCATTATATTTTCATTATTATTCAATATAATGGTTTCATGTGCGAGTTGTTGAGCTTCATAATTTGAATGTGTCACAAAAATAATGGGAATGTGCCATTCAGCAAAAACCTCTTTCACAAGTGCAATGCTCTCTTCTTTCGTTTCATCATCTAAACTCGCAAAAGGCTCATCAAGCAAAATTAAATTTGGTTTCATACTTAAAGATCTTGCTAAAGCTACTCGTTGTGCCTCTCCTCCTGATAAAGTTGCCGGATATCTCGTCAATAAATGGTCAATTTTTAAGGTTTGAGTCAAATGATTAATATGTGCAGAAGTACAAGCCATAAAAGTTATATTTTGATAAACACTCATATGAGGAAAAAGTTGATAATCTTGAAATAAATACCCGATGTGACGTTGTTGAATGTTGATATTAATTTTATTTCTTGTATCTGTTAAAACGCAATCATTTACCTTGATATAAGCCTTTTTAGCTTTTTTTAATCCCGCAATAATGTTTAATATTGTCGTCTTTCCAATTCCCGAGAACCCTTGAATAGCATATATTTTAGGAGCACCGTCATTAAGTTCAATGTTAATTGTTGTATGTTTTAGTACATCATTTAACTTTATCTCTAACAACTAATCAACCTCCCTATACTTATCTTTATTCATAAGATTGATAGTACCAATGACTGTCACAGCGAACGCAACTAATACAAGGACCCATAACCAAGCTTCATTTTCTTTGCCTTGTTCGACTAAAAAATAAATTTCAAGAGGTAGTGTGTTCGTCTTATTAGGAATGTATCCTGCAACCATGAGTGTAGCACCAAATTCTCCGATTGCACGTGCAAAGCTCATCATTATTCCAGCTAAAATGGATTGCTTTGATAAAGGTAAAATAAGTTTAAAAAAGATTTTAGTTTCACTTGCTCCCATCGTCTTAGCGGTGTTTAGCATATTTTGATTTATACTTCTAAAACCATTGATGGTATGTTGATACATAAGTGGACAACTAACAATGACAGATGGAAGAATTGCACCTGTCAAAGTAAATACAATTGGTAAGTGTAAAATATTAATAAAAAACTGTCCTACTGGGCTTTTCGTGGAAAAGACAATTAATAATATAAAACCAAGTACTGTAGGTGGTAGTACGATAGGTAATATAATAAAACTTTCTAAAATTTTAACCCAATTCCCTTTTTTATTATATAACCATTTGGATATCAACATACCGACTATGGCAACAATGATTGTACTTGTTATGGCTACTTGTAGAGAAATCCAAAATGACGTTAAATCTGGCATGGTTGATAGCTCCTTACATAACGAAATGATATTCTTCAAGAATTTTCTTTGCTTTAGGTGATTTTAAAAATTTAAGCCAATCTCTGGCTAATTTTTTGTCAGAAGTTACTCCAGCTTTATAAGTAATAGATTTACTAAGTTTAATTTCTTCAATTTCTTTTACTTTATCAGTCTTTTTCTTCGGATTATATAAATCAGTCTTATAGACAAAACCTTCTTGCGCATTCCCTGTTTCAACATAATTGAGTACTTGTTTAACATCTTTAGCATAGACAACATTGTTTTTAACTGAATCATATAAGTTGTTGTCATCTAAGTATTGTTTAGCATATTTTCCTGCTGGCACTGTTTTGATTTGACCCAACGCAAGTTTATCACTACTTTTTAAATCTTTTAAAGATTTATAGTTTTTATCTTTATCACCAATTAATACAAGTGTATTTTTAGCATAATTATAAGTATCCTGCGCTTTATTTTTGTCTTTTAAAATATCAACATCTTTTGTATTTGCTGACATAAATACATCTGTAGGTGCACCTGTTTCAATTTGTTGTCTCAAAGCACCTGACCCGCCATAATTAAATTTAATATCTACATTTTTGTGTTCTTTTTTAAATTCATCCCCAAGCGCTTGACTTACTTTAGTTAAACTTGCTGCTGCTGAGATTTGTAACTCTTGTTTTTTCTCACTACTTGAATTGGTGGGTTCCTTTTTTTGACTTGAATTATTAGTATTAGAACACCCCGCCAGTACCAGACATAATGTTAAGATTATAACTAAAATGTGTTTAAGTTTCATAATTGTCTACCTCCAATTAATTTTCATTATACGCTTCAGTTACAATTTGAAAAGTACAAAAAAATAATCACTGCTATCAATTTTTTTGATACCAAACACTTTATATTTGAGGACCTTACGTTTTTACTGCAGAAAAATATGCAAAAGGACATATTTCGATTTATGATAGAAAGTAATACATTTAAAAAGGAGTTAAAATATGGGAAAAGATGTGTCTAAAGAGCAAATAATAGTTAAATATGAAAATGGAAAATTAAGCCAAACTACAGATCAGTATGCAACCGAATTTCCCTTAACAATTAGGGTGAATGGCAATGAGTTTGCAACTATTATTTGCAGCCCTAATCATCTAGAGGAACTTGTATTGGGCTTTTTAGCATCAGAGGGTGTCATATCAAAAATAGATGAATTAGAATCAATTCAAATTGATGACAGTAAAGAGGTTGCTCAAGTAGAACTCACACATCAATTGGGAAATTTCTTTGACTACTCGACCAAATGTATGATTGCATCTTGTTGTGGAAAAGTCGAGAATTTTACTTTCAAAACGATGCAGTCATCGCCAAAACATCTATGACTCATATCGAACTCCTACCAAACCAGGTACTAAACATGATGACTCAACTCCAAGGTGTAAGTATTATTTTCAAACAAACTAGAGGCTTACATAATGCAGCCATTAGTGATGGCAATGACTTCTTTGAGCATCGTCAGGATATTGATCGTCATAATGCTTTAGACAAATTGTATGGTTATTGTATACAAAGACACATTCCCGTGAGAGATAAAGCTCTTATATTTAGCGAACGCATTTCATCAGAAATTTTGATTAAAGCCGCCAAAATCGGTGTAGGAGTTACGTTATCTGAATCTGCCCCCACATCACTTGCTGTCAAACTCGCACAAGACTTAAATATCACTGCTATAGGTTTCATACGTAACGGAAAATTCAATATTTATAGTCATCCTGAACGTATTAAAAATTTATAGTATTTTAAAAAAGGATGGATCGTAATAATGAGATCCATCCTTTTTATATTATATTTTCTTTTAAAACTTGATATCTATAACCTTGAAATATATAGCCTTGTTTGACATACATATGTTTAGCTGTATCCTCACCATCAGCCACAAGTATCACAGGACGCTGATCAGCTAAATGACCTATAAATGATTGAAGGGTTGAACCCACTCCTTGATGTCGAAAAGCTTCTAAAACACCAAATCCATCAATTTCTACAGTTCTGTCAGTGATAATTAAGTTAACAATTCCAACGGGATGTTGTTTAATATATGCTATCAAACGCTCTACTTTATCTACTAAAAAATATTTAAGGACGTATCGTCGACTTTCATACGTATATTCTTCACCATATGGTCGCGCAAAATAATCATACACATACAAGTAATCCTCAATATTGTGAGTTGTCACTCGTTCGATATATACATCCTCATTAATTGAGAGTTGCATAAGTGTTTGACCTTCTATGACATACAATTCCATTAAACCAAGTTCAAATTCATGTCTATCAATTATATCTAACCATTGTTGATTGAGCGATTCATTTTCTGGAAAGTAAAAAGATAGGTGGTTTGACGATTGATTTAAATGTAAACGTTGTTGGAATTGAATATCTTTTAGCCATTGGGTCATTGTAGGCATCAATTGATATATCCATGTGTTGCTTGCATACTGTAGTGGTTGATGCGGAGTTAAGTAAATAATCTTACGACTATCCTTACTCCATTGTTGTCCTTCGATATAAATATCTTTAAACGTTACTCCAAACATAGATATCTCCTCAATTTTTCATAATTATACTATTTATTGTATCAAACTTTTAAAACGAGTATGATTTAGTATAGTTGCCCCTATCAAACTCGCAATAATTGCTTTGATGATATCACCTGGCATAAATGTAAAAGATAGTAAGAATGCTTTAGATATTGGAATATGTATAATGAATCCCATTATTATAGTACCGACAATATCTAATCCTAAAACTCCAATAATGAAAGTTACAATAAATAAAACTAAAAAGTTTATTTTTCCAAAATAACAATCTCTTACTAATCCAATAAAATACGCGATGAACGGATATAAGAATAAAAAACCTGATGAAGGCCCAGCAAAAACACCTATTCCTCCACGTCCTCCTGAAAGCACTGGCAAACCAGCTACAACTAACAACAGGAATACAATCACACTCGATGCTCCTAATTTACGTCCTAAAATAATTCCCGCTAAAAATATTCCAATATTTTGCAAAACAATTGGTACTGGCATAAATGGAAGTGGAATACCAGGTATCAAGCCCAAAATACAAATAATTGCTGTCATCAATGCTGTATAAACTAAATATTTTGTTGTCATCATTTCATCCTCCTTACATGAGAAGGATTATATCATTATTGTAAACTTTATTAAACAAAATGTTTACAATGTATTTAAGATATTTCTCAGCTTATTAGATGAATATCATTTTATGCTTCTACGTTTTGAGCAAGTCGCATAATATAGTCAAAAAACACATTTCTTTCAACATAATTAATCACATTCACTTTACGACCATTATCATCTCTAAATGTTTTTCCTTGACTAGGTCCATGACTTACAACATCGACGTTCATTTTCACCGATTTAACAAGTTTTGGTTTACCAACATAAGCCGTGGTAAGAACATCCCATAAGAAATACGTTGAATTAGTAACAAAATGTGTCAGTGGAGGTACTGCTGCATAGCTCACTCCAAGAAAATCAACACCAACATAACTTCTTTTATCAGCCCAATGTTTACGAACGTCGTCCGTCAATGGAACTTGATTCGTGCTTTCTAAAGCCACCATGTCAATTTTGATATCACTATCAAACACCGTTTTAACTGCTTCTGGATCCCAAAAGGCATTCCACTCAGCAGTACCATCGTGTTCAGGTTCTTCAACATTGCCTTTTTCTAAGAAGGTTCCCCCCATCCACACTAATTTATTGACATTTTTTAGAAATGATTTATCACAACTAATAGCTTTTGCTAAATCAGTTAATGGCCCTGTAAATAATAAAGTGACCTTTTCATTACTAGCTTTTACTTTCTGAATAAGATCTTCATATGCTTCATAGTCACTCATTTTACTACGTTTGTGTATATGAGATTCATTCAACATTGGTAATGCATCCATAAAGAGGGCATGCATTCTCCATTCCTTTGGAAATGGATTTTTCCCTCTTTCATATGACGGTGCAACTTGTAAACATTGCTTAGAAAATCGATTAATAATTTTTATAGAAGCGCTAACTGAAGGTTCAAGGTAACAGTCTGCACCGATTGTACTGACTCCAATTAACTCTAAATTATCCATTTGTAGTAATAAAAATAACGAGACTAAATCATCTACACCACCATCATGGTTAAAGTATACTTTTGTCATGTTAAATTCTCCTATCACTCTTTTTAATTATTTTAACAAATTAATTATGATATTTTTTAAAAAAGTAAAATTTCAAAAACATGTCTCAATATATTTATAACTTCCTTTATAAAAAAACTTAAACACATTAAAATACTCATCTTTTTTTAAATAAAAAAACAGATTCCCTATTAAATATAGATTGTCCGTTTCCTTAATTTTATTATTATGCTATTATCACAAGTTGCCCGTAATACTTTTAGCAATATTTGTATATGCCATGTTTTCCATTGGCGGATTGTGTAATCCTGCACGCATATCTCTATAGAATCGTTGAAGAGGTCTTTCCATTTCAAGACTTTTAGCACCAACGATTCTCATAGCTAAATCTATAATTTCTAATCCTTGGTTCATCACCATTACTTTGCTGGCAGCAGTGACATTCCAAATTTGTGATTCATCTTTATATAATTGATATCCCTGAGCTGTACTCCAAAGAAAATGCCTTGCTGATAATAAAAGACTTTCCATTTTTCCAAGATTCTGTTGAACTGTAGGTATCTCTGCAATTGTACCTGTAATACTATTAGGACTGTAATTTCGAGTAAAGTTCACAGCATAATCACGCGCTGCTTGAGCCATACCTAAATAACAACTTGGAATATGAAGAAGCCATCCATTTGGTTGTGATTGACAATGAGATTCTAAATAATTGTCGTTTGGAATAACCACATCATTAAGCACGAGATCATGGCTCTCAGTTTTGCACGCATACCAACCATATTCCAATTTTCAGAAACTTCAACTCCTTTATAAGAACGAGGTACTAGAAAGAAGCCTACTGATTCTGTTTCTTCAACATAAGCTCCAACTATAAAATGTGTTAAAGATTTACTCATTGATGTGAATGTTTTAACACCATTGAGTTTATATCCTTCGTCAACCTTAACAACATACGTGGAAGAGGTCGACCACCTCTAGTAGGACTGCCTGTTTCAGCTTCACTCACAGCTCTATTTACAAGGGCGCCTCCTACTACCTCTCGAGCAAATACTTGTAGCATTGAAGGATCCCACATCTGTTGTTGAAAAATTTGACCAATAACACTTAAATGCCATCCAATTGATAAAGCAGTTGCACCGTCTATGGCTCCTAGATAGCTTTGTAAGATGACCATATCTTCAATCGTTGCACCTTCTCCACCATACGCTTTCGGCAATGTCAATTTAGTATATCCTTTGTTAATTAACCATTGAACATTTTCAAATGGAAATTGCGCTTTAAGATCATGCTCAGCAGCACGAGCTTTAAATTGAGCCTCTACTTGTTTGAATTTTTCAATCCATCTTTTTTGAATATCTGTGTGTACTAGAAAAGACTGTACCAACTTTCTCACCCCAAGAACGTAATTTCTAACATATAATTATCCCTAGTTTAACACTCGACTTTAATATAGAAAAGCATCACGTTTTAGTCTTACTTAGAAAAACTACATATAGGCTATATTAAAAATATAAATGTTTTCATTTAGGATTGAAATGATACTGATAATTGAGTTTTAGATTTTTTAAATGATCACTAATCTTTAGAAGTGTGGTTAATTCCGGCAAAAAGCATCAACCAAGCAGACAATATAAATGGAACGGTGAAAGCTGGTAAATAAAAAGGTATCAGTAGTGTATTAAGCCCTAGTTGAATAAATACCGTTAATATGACACCTAATATTGTAGTAATATATGCATTCATTGATGTCTTAAATGTAACACCTAAAGCTATAACGGTTAGTACTAAATTATAACCAAACAATCCCTCATTGATTTCGTTAGTATTACCACCTAATACAGCTATGGCAATAAAACCAACCACATTAGCTAATAATGCTAACATCACCGCTTTTTTAGATCCAATGAAAATGCCAATAATAATAAGTAATCCACCGAGCAAACTAGGTACTAAAAATACCTGGCTAAATCCTTCAAGTATAGATTGAAGGATTTGAATATGTTCGTAACTATGTGAAAATGAAGTCTTGTTAACTTGACTTGGAATGATATCAAGTTGCGTGTTTAATGATTTAACTTGACCAGGAATAAGTATGGCTATCCAAGTGACAATAATAAAAGGAGAAGTTAGCATGGCTATCCCATAAGGCTTTAACAATTCTCGTATTGCAGCACCAACTGGCAACGTCAAAACCGTAGCTATAATTGTGACGATTATGCCACTCCAATTATTGTCTAAAAATAAAATAAGTGCTATAGCAGTTAAAACAGGACGAAACCCAGCTAAACCATTATTTATTTCTTCTATTGAATAATTCATGTATGGCGCCAAGACGTAAGAAACCAAACTAGCTATGAGCGCACTTAAACCAATTTTCCAATTTGCTATAAATAAACCTATTAAGACAAATAACCCAGTCCATTTATTATTTATTAATAGTACTTGAGAAATATTTTTCAGAATAATATCAATTACTTTCAATTCTTTAGCCTCCAATTATTTCACTTTAAATCTTAAGTTTAAGTTAATTTCCTAATACCTCATTAAATAACATTTGAAT
>VNIU01000614.1_pt1 | contig 14252 bp, 15 predicted proteins | sample 7248601 | NCBI WGS metagenome assembly VNIU01 (sample SAMN12251564, study PRJNA551026) | human skin metagenome | isolation source: skin samples from healthy patients and patients infected with Netherton Syndrome | host: Homo sapiens | place: France:Paris
TCTGCGTCTATTACATTAATAGCATTAGGTATTATGTTGATGCCTAAAATTGGTGTGATTACTTGGAAGGGTGTTGAAAGGAAAATACCTTGGGGCACAATTATCGTATTTGGAGTAGGTATTTCTCTTGGTAATGTTTTGCTTAAAACAGGTGCAGCACAGTGGCTAAGTGATCAGACATTTGGACTAATGGGGCTTAAATATTTACCAATTATTGCAACTATTGCTCTAGTAACAATATTTAATATTTTAATTCATTTAGGATTTGCTAGTGCGACGAGCTTAGCTTCAGCGCTTATTCCTGTATTTATTTCTTTAGCTTCAACATTAAATCTAGGAGATCATGCAATTGGTTTTGTATTAATACAACAATTTGTTATTAGTTTTGGTTTCTTTTTACCAGTAAGTGCTCCTCAAAATATCCTTGCTTATGGTACAGATACATTTACAGTTAAAGATTTCTTGAAAACTGGAATTCCATTGACGATTGTTGGATATATTTTAGTACTTATATTTAGCTTAACGTATTGGAAATGGCTTGGTTTAGTCTAAAAACTCAATAACCAAACGGTTTTATAATGTAATTTGTCTCAGAAAGGTTTAATACTTTATCTTTCTGAGATTTTTTAATATATTTTAACGACAAAATGTGATATCTTAACTTTTTTAATTTCATTAAGTTGGTTGATTTAATTTTTAGGGTATAGGAGTAAAAACTTTTAATTAAAGGTGGTAACGCTAATGGCAATAGGTGTTATTTTAAATAGAGTATTCAGGCTTAAGAGTAATCCTTTATTAGAGTATGTATCTCAAAATAAAGAAAAAATTGATAAATGTTATTTAATCATTCCTAAAGAACAGTTTGAAACAGAGTCAGAAATGAAGGCGAATTATTATAAAGGTTCATTACAAAAGTTTGTGAATGAACTCAATAAACAAGAGATTGAGCCATTTATTATGCCATATGAGGAGCTAATTGGTTTTTGTAAGGATAAAGACATACATCAAGTCGTTATAGCTGGGGACATTATGAGCTATCATCATGAAACCTATGATATTCTTCATCAAAACCATTTATTTGAAAAAGCAAGTATCAAGGTTGTTTCGCTAAGGGCGAACCATTACTTTAAACTTAATAAAACGCGTAATCATCAAGGAGAGCCGTATAAAGTATTTACGAGTTTTTATAAAAAGTGGCGCCCTTATTTAATGAAAAGAAAGGAACATAGCTATGATTTGAGAGATATTGCGAAGATAGCAGTTAAGTCACAACAAATCATCAAAGGGGATTATGAAAAATTTGGTATCAGTGAACTAAACGCACAACAATGCTGGTCTAAATTTTTAGATCAAGATATTGAAAATTACAAAACGAATAGAGAATATTTACCAGAAGTTTTAACAAGTCAATTAAGTATTTATTTAGCTTATGGACTTATCGATATTAAACAAATATTTAATGACTTGTTAGATAATTATGATAAAGATGAACAAAACTATGAAGCTTTTATTCGTGAGTTAATTTTTAGAGAGTTTTATTATGTACTCATGACACATTATCCTGAAACTGCTCATGTTGTTTTTAAAGAAAAGTATCAAAATTTAGAGTGGTCTTATAACAAAGGTGATTTCAAATTGTGGAAAGAAGGTAAAACAGGATTTCCAATTATTGATGCTGCAATGGGAGAAATTAATCGTACAGGTTATATGCATAATCGAATGAGAATGGTTGTGTCTCAATTTTTGACAAAAGATTTATTCATTGATTGGACGTGGGGTGAAGATTATTTTAGACAAAAGTTAATAGATTATGATGCAGCTTCTAATGTGGATGGGGGGCAATGGTCTGCCTCAACTGGAACTGATGCGGCACCGTATTTCAGAATGTTCAACCCTATACGTCAAAGTGAACGGTTTGATAAAAAGGCGTTATATATTAAGACTTTTGTGCCTCAACTTAATGATATTGATGCTAAATATTTGCATGATACACATAAACATCAAAATCAACTTCAATCTCAAGGTATTGAATTAGGTAAAGATTATCCTAAACAGATGGTTGATCATGGTAAAAGTAGAGAATATGTCATGTCAGCGTTTAAGGCGTTAGATTAAAAGAACGGGATTTTAATGGGTTTTATCCATTCTAAATCCCTTTTTTAGCTATCTTAATATATTACAGGCATTATGCACAGCTACATATTCTAATAATGTGAGTATATACATGTATTTAAGTCTTAATTTGATATTAATAGGAACATTCCATTCTGGAAATCGTCGTTCATAGTAAAATACTTGCATAAGAAACAAACCGATACCAAGTGGTAAGAGCATTAATAGTATACTTTTTGAAATTTTAAACCAATATCATGACAAAAATGTCCTATTATCAATTGAATTACAACGATAATAACTAATAATAAAATATTAAATATCATTTTTGTAATCTTACCCCTTTGACAAAGAGGACGATAGTTCCCTGCATCATTACCATTAATATTACAAATAATAAAGTTTTACAATTAAATGTTGAAAGCACTTCTGTCACAATTTTTAGAGGTTTATTAATGAAATAGACAGTATGAAGTCTTAAAAATCTTCCTATATAAATACCTACACCGTTTAAAAACATAAGTAAAATGATTAACGCTCTGTTCAACTGGAGATGAGATGTAAAGTGTGCTAATTCTATAAATATAAGAATCATTAGATACATCGCTAAGAAAATGCCTAGCATTAAATAAGTGAAATACACCCATTTGGTTAAATTTAATCCTGCTAAAAAGTTAAATTGAAATTGGTTCAAATGGATTAAATCTGTAATCATATAGAACGTGTTTGGGACTAAAAGTAAAAATACTACTCCAAAAATAATAAATAGTAGCCATTCGCACAATTTTTTAGGTTTAAATAACTTTAACAGTAAACAGAGTTCGAATGGTATGTATGCTAAAAATAAATTAAGTGTCATAAAATTAAACACTCTAGTTTCTGCAATTGAAATAAAAAATAAAATGATAAAGTATACTCTTGCAAAATAACGAGGCTGCAATGAAAAACACTACTTTCTTAAATTTTTGATAGTCGAGTTCTAATAATAACTTTAAATACAGGGCTTATCAAATGATTTAAGGTTTGTTAGAAGATAAATAATCAGTGACATAGACAAGCAATTGTCAAATAAAGTTTATATACTTATAATTTTGTATTTAAAAAGTTTGATGTTTGTACATGATGATATATTTACTGATTTAACTCACTACAACTCAATTATACAAATAAAGTAAATAAATTGCTTATAATTTAATGTATACTTAATTGTAATATGGTACTAAAATAGTATACAATGTAGAAACTTTTAAATATTTAAATAATATGACTGAAAGATAATAGATTAAAATAACAATGAAATGAATGATATATACAAAAATTTAATCGAAGAAGGATTATATTATAGATAGGAGAGGAGGTTATCATATGAAAAAACAATTGTTTACGCTTTATTTTAATATATTTCTAATATTTTTAGGCATTGGTTTAGTCATACCTGTGCTTCCGGTATATTTAAAAGATTTGGGGTTAAAGGGAAGTGATTTAGGGGTTCTTGTTGCTGCGTTTGCATTAGCACAAATGGTGACATCACCATTTGGTGGAACATTGGCTGATAAATTAGATAAAAAACTTATTATTTGCATTGGTCTGATACTTTTTTCAGTATCTGAATTTATGTTTGCTGGAGGACAGAATTTTACGATATTAATCATCTCTCGCATCCTTGGCGGATTCAGTGCTGGTATGGTTATGCCTGGGGTAACTGGCATGATTGCGGATATTTCTTCTAGTTTTGATAAAGCTAAAAACTTTGGCTATATGTCTGCGATTATTAATTCAGGTTTTATATTAGGACCAGGGTTTGGTGGTTTTTTAGCAGAGATTTCTCATAGATTACCTTTTTATTTTGCGGGCTTTCTTGGTGCCATTGCATTTGTAATGTCATTACTATTCATTCACAATCCTAAAAAGGGAACGACAGATGGTTTTCATCAATATCAGCCTGAACTATTAAAGAAAATCAATTGGAAGGTATTTATTACTCCAGTGATTCTGACGCTTGTTTTAGCATTTGGTCTATCTGCATTTGAGACATTATTCTCTTTATATACTTCAGATAAAGCACACTATTCTCCGAAGGATATCTCAATTGCTATAACAGGTGGTGGTATATTTGGTGCATTATTCCAAATCTTTTTCTTTGATAAGGTTATGAAATTCCTATCAGAACTTAATTTTATTGCATGGTCTTTAATTTATTCAGCAGTGGTACTTACGATGCTTGTTCTTGCTAATGGTTATTGGACGATTATGTTTATCAGCTTTATAGTATTTATTGGTTTTGATATGATACGACCGGCTTTGACTAATTACTTTTCAAATATAGCAGGCAATCGCCAAGGATTTTCTGGCGGTTTAAATTCTACATTTACTAGTATGGGAAATTTTATTGGCCCATTATTTGCAGGATCGTTGTTTGATGTGAATATAGAGTTTCCTTTGTATATGGCAATTAGCGTTTCTTTAAGTGGAATAGTTATTATATTTATTGAAAAGTGGCTAAGAGCTAAACGTAAGAATACTTAATAATGAACGGCTTTTTTAATCCCAAATATTAGTAGTTCACTATCTTTGGGATTATTTTTTAAGTTTTAAGAAAACGTGGGATACTAGCGTTTACAGTGATGTAATATACATTTCTTATGTAACAAAAATAACAATTTCTTTAATGTTACTGTTACAAATATTACAATCTATTTAAATTGCAACCTACATATCTTTTTATAAAAATTATTATGTTAAGATAGATGGAAATATTAAGAGAAGTGTGGGTAAGGAGATGAAATTGAAAAACTTATTATTGAGTATTGTGGCAATCATTTTATCAATTTGTTTAATGGTATTATTATTTTTAGCAACGAATCAAAATGCTTTAGCTAAAGTACATAAAATGATTTGTACATTTACAAAAGTGAATAAAGTTTCGTATATAGAGAACACATTGGGTTTAGATTCTAATCACATTGCTAAAGCGTTAGAAAAAGATAAAAAAGAACCTGATGCGACAGGAATTGATTATCAATTTAATCATAAGACAGTCATGAACAAACACATGAAAGTTTTATGACACAAGAATGTAACGTTATTGCTTTTAATTATGCCAAAAATCATCTAAATAATAATTACAAGATGGAATACATGTACCGTCAACCATCTACGTCAGTATATTCATTTTCAAATTCTAACAGTCATCAGAAAACTAAAATTACTGTAAATGAAGATGGCACTGTCAATGCGCATGCTGGAAATAATCAATAGAAAGCACTCTTTCAAACTTTACTGGAAGAGTGATTTTGTTGTTTTATACTCATTTTCAAATTTATTTCAAATGATTTTGAAACTAAACATGTTAAGATAAACGTGACGATTGATAAAATTTAGAAGGTGAGTAAATGTCTAAAACTAAAAAGACCAATGCAATGCGTATTTTAGATAGAGCAAAAGTTGATTATCATATGAACACATATGAGGTAACAGATCAACATCAACATGGTGAAGAAATTGCTCGACGAGTTGGTGCAAAGGTTGAAGAAGTGTTTAAAACACTCTTGTTAGAAAATGCTAATCATGATCACTATGTATTTGTAATCTCAGTCAACGCTACTTTAGATATGAAACAAGCAGCGCATGTTGTTAATGAGAAAAAACTTAATTTAATGCCATTAGATCAACTAAAACAGGTTACGGGCTACATTAGAGGTGGTTGTTCGCCAATTGGAATGAAACATCAATTTCAAACAACTATAGATCTGCTCTACATTTAGATAAAGTCTATGTAAGCGGTGGACAACGAGGCATGCAAATTATTATTAAAGTTGAAGATTTAATTAGGATGACCCAAGCTCAAATTGAAGCTATCACACAAGATTAATTTATTGTATGGTAAGGTTATAATTATTGAAAGTTAATTCATTTGCTCAGTAACCTAATGGGTGACGTTTTGAAGAGCATTTTATCAAACAACTTAAAAATGAGGTGTTTTTATTTTTGTCACAAAAATGAATTGTTTTGATTGTTTTTGATAGTTTATGATTTAAAAATGTAAGTGCGCTCATTATAATGGTGATTGAGATGGGGTGATTAAAATGATATCGGAAAAACGACAAACTTTAATATTACAGGAATTAGCACAAAAAGATTTTTTAACACTCCAAGAGTTAATTGATCGAACAGGGTGTAGTGCTTCGACGATTAGAAGAGACTTATCTAAGTTACAAAAGATTGGTAAATTACAACGTGTTCACGGTGGTGCAACCTTGAACCAAAATCGTGTGGTTGAACCTGGTTTATCGGAAAAACTAACTAAGAACTTACGTGAAAAACAAGAAATTGCAAAACAAGCAGCGCAAGAAATACAAGATAAGGAATGTATATTTTTAGACGCTGGTTCTTCAACATTTGAGATGATTCAATATATCGATGCTAAAGATATTATAGTAGTAACAAATGGTATGACGCATGTTGAGGAACTTTTAAAACATGGAATCAAAATGCTAATGATTGGTGGTCAAGTGAAAGCTACAACAATGGCTACAGTAGGCGCAAATGCATTAGAAACTTTAAGACGTTACTGTTTTGATCGTGCATTTATTGGGATGAATGGTATTGATTTGAAATATGGTTTAACAACACCGGATGAACAAGAAGCTTTGATTAAAGAAACAGCTATGAAATTATCTAATGAAAAGTACATACTAGTCGATCAGTCTAAATTTAATCAGGTTTATTTTGCAAGAGTGCCATTATTAGATAGCACTATGTTAATTACATCTCAAAAGGCACTAAAGAATAAAGCCACTGATGCATACAAAACACAATTTTATTTTTTAGGAGGAAAGTCATGATTTATACAGTAACATTTAATCCTTCAATCGATTACATTATGTTTACAAACGGATTTAAATTAACAGGATTGAATAGAGCGACAGAAACATATAAATTTGCAGGTGGAAAAGGGATTAATGTATCTAGAGTGTTAAAAACTTTAGATGTTGATTCAACTGCGTTAGGTTTTGTAGGCGGTTTCCCAGGTGAATTCATTACTAAAACTTTAGAAGAGAGTCATATTAATTCTAATTTTGTTCAGGTTGATGAAGATACGCGTATCAATGTGAAATTGAAATCTGGGCAAGAAACTGAAATCAATGCTCCCGGTCCTAAGATTAGTAAGGAACAGTTTCAAACGTTATTAACTCAAATACAACACACAACGAGTGAAGACATCGTAATAGTAGCAGGAAGCGTTCCAAATAGTATTTCAAACGATGCCTATGCTCAAATTGCTGAAATCACTAAAGAAACTGGAGCACAACTTGTTGTTGATGCAGAGAAGAATTTAGTTGAAACAGTCCTACCTTATCAACCACTTTTCATTAAACCTAATAAAGATGAACTTGAAGTAATGTTTAATACTTCAGTCAATAGTGATGAGGATGTTGTTAAATACGGTAAAGAAATTCTTAAAAAGGGTGCACAATCAGTCATCATCTCATTAGGTGGAGACGGAGCGATTTATGTTGATCAACAACAAAGTATAAAAGCTGTTAACCCACAGGGAAAAGTAGTTAATACAGTGGGCTCTGGTGATAGTACAGTTGCAGGTATGGTGGCAGGCTTAGCATCTGGCTTATCGGTTCAAAATGCATTTAAGCAAGCCGTAGCCTCTGGAACAGCGACTGCTTTCGAAGAAGATTTAGCAACTAGAGATGCTATAGAAAAAATTAAATTTCAAGTTACGATTAAAGTACTTGAAGGGGAGTGAAATGAATGAGAATTACAGAATTATTAACTAAAGATACAATCGCAATGGATTTGTCATCTAAAGATAAAAATGGTGTGATTGATAAGTTAGTCAATCAACTAAATAAAGCAGGTAAATTAAATGATGTTACATCTTTCAAAGAGGCTATTCATAATCGTGAGTCACAAAGTACAACTGGCATTGGGGAAGGAATAGCTATTCCACATGCAAAAGTTGCTGCAGTAAAAGCTCCTGCTATCGCATTTGGTAAATCTAAAGAAGGTGTAGATTATCAAAGTTTAGATATGCAACCTGCACACTTATTCTTTATGATTGCTGCACCTGAAGGTGGCGCTCAAACGCACTTAGACGCATTAGCAAAACTTTCTGGTATTCTAATGGATGAAAATGTACGTGAAAAATTAATTCATGCTGAATCACCGGAACAAGTATTACAAATTATCAATGAAGCGGATGATGAAGCGACTAAAGAGGAAGAAGCGGAAGCTAAAAAAAATGAAGCTGCTGGAGCAAATCAGGCACAAGATAGTAAAGAGTCTTATGTGTTAGCTGTTACAGCTTGTCCAACTGGTATAGCGCATACTTACATGGCACGTGATGCATTAAAAAAACAAGCTGAAAAAATGAATGTAAAAATTAAAGTTGAAACAAATGGTTCTAGTGGGGTTAAAAACCATTTAACTGAACAAGATATAGAACGCGCAACTGGAATTATTGTTGCTGCAGATGTTCATGTAGAAACTGATCGTTTTAATGGAAAAAATGTAGTTGAGGTACCTGTTTCTGAAGGTATTAAACGACCAGAAGAATTAATTAACACAGCTTTAGATACTAGTCGCAAACTATTCGTAGCACAAGGTGGCTCTAAACAACTTGATGATAGTGAGGAAAAGTTAAGCCCAGGTAAAGCTTTCTACAAACACTTAATGAATGGTGTATCTAATATGTTACCACTTGTTATTTCTGGTGGTATCATAATGGCAATTGTGTTCTTGTTCGGACCTAACTCATTTAAACCAGAAAGTTCTCAATACAATGCATTTGCTGAACAATTATGGAATATTGGTAAAAATAGTGCCTTTGCTTTAATCATTCCGATTTTAGCTGGTTTCATTGCCCGTAGTATTGCAGATAAACCAGGTTTCGCAGCTGGCTTAGTTGGTGGTATGTTAGCCGTTTCTGGTGACTCAGGATTCATTGGAGGTATTATTGCTGGTTTCTTAGCAGGTTATTTAACTCAAGGAATTAAATACATTACACGTAAATTACCACAAGCACTTGAAGGTTTAAAACCGACATTAATCTATCCATTGTTATCAGTGGTAATTACTGGATTGCTAATGATATACGTCTTTAATCCGCCAGCAGCTTGGTTAAATTACTTATTGTTAAATGGTTTAAATAGTTTATCTGGTTCGAACATTATGTTACTTGGTTTTGTAATTGGTGCGATGATGGCTATCGATATGGGTGGACCATTCAACAAAGCAGCATATGTATTTGCTACAGCTGCTTTAACTGAAGGTAATGCAGCACCAATTACAGCAGCTATGATAGGTGGTATGATTCCGCCATTAGCGATTGCTACAACGATGTTAATATTTAGAAGAAAATTTACTAAAGAACAAAGAGGTTCTATTGTTCCTAACTATGTAATGGGCTTATCATTTATTACTGAAGGCGCGATTCCATTTGCAGCAGCCGATCCATTACGTGTTATTCCTTCAATGATGGTTGGTTCAGGTGTTGCTGGTGCGATTGCTTTAGGTTTAGGGTCAGATATTAAAGCACCTCATGGTGGTATTTTCGTTATACTTGGGACAGATGGAGCTCACGTCTTACAAACATTAATTGCCTTAGTCGTTGGCACTTTAATTTCAGCATTTTTATATGGCTTCTTAAAACCTAAAGTCACTGAAAATGAAATTAAAGCATCTGAGGCAATGGACGAATAAGTAATATTTATTGAGATAATTTTCATTTCAATTTTGACTCATTAACACTTTCATTATCAAATGAAGTTGTTAATGGGTATTTTTTTACTTCACTTATAATTTTAAAAGTATTTTAACTGTCTTATGAATAATGATCAGTCTTTAATATTATTTGTGAGATGATTTTATTTAGATTGCACCATAATCAATTTATTTTTAATATTTAATTTTCAAACTATAATCAGTGGGTATAGATAGAAATAAATGATATGAAACGTTAAGAAAGATATAATAAAATAGCCAATGAATCATATGATAATAAACAGAAAAGAAGGTTTCAATGATGTCAGAATATGTAATTTCGAATGGAAAAGTTTATACAGAAGGTGGAACTATTGAAAATGGGTTCGTTCATATCAAAGATGACAAAATCGTAGACATAGGTGAGCGTGCTCTTCAAAATCATACAGTAACAAAGCGAGAGATTAAACTTGTTGATGCCTGTGGTCAACACATTTTACCTGGCTTTATAGATATTCATATTCATGGAGGTTATGGTGAAGATGCAATGGATGCGTCTAGCGAGGGATTACAGCATTTAGCTGAATCATTGTTATCTGAAGGGGCAACGTCTTTCTTAGCAACGACAATGACGCAATCCACTGATAATATAGAACGTGCGCTTAAGACGATTGCTACCTATCAACAACAACAAGATGAGACACGTGCAGCTGAAATTGTTGGTGTACATCTAGAAGGGCCATTTATTTCAGAACATAAAGTAGGTGCACAACATCCAAAATATGTTCAAAGACCATCAGTAGATAAAATTAATAAATTTCAAAAGATAGCAAATGGGTTAATTAAAATAATGACATTCGCGCCAGAAGTTGAAGGGTCAAAGGAAACATTAATGGCTATGAAAGACGACATCATTTTTTCAATTGGTCACACTGTCGCAACATTTGAACAAGCCAATGAAGCGATAAGTAATGGTGCAAAGCACATTACTCATTTATATAATGCCGCAACTGGATTCCAACATCGTGAACCAGGGGTGTTTGGTGCTGCGTGGATTAATAATGGATTGAACACTGAGATGATTGTAGATGGTGTTCATTCACATCCAGCGTCAGTAGCTATTGCTTATAGATTGAAAGGAAACCAACATTGTTATTTGATTACTGATGCCATGAGAGCTAAAGGTATGCCAGACGGGCACTATGACTTAGGTGGTCAAGATGTTATTGTTAAAGGAAAAGAAGCGCGCTTAACTAATGGAGCACTGGCTGGAAGTATTTTGAAAATGAATGAGGGACTACATAATTTAATGGAATTTACTGGTGATAGTTTAGACCATTTATGGAGAGTCACAAGCTTAAATCAAGCAATAGCGATTGGTATTGATGATGTTAAAGGTAGTATTAAAATTGGAAAAGATGCAGATATTGCTATATTAGATGATGAACGTCGAGTAACAACTACCATTAAAAAAGGAAAAATACATCATTTTTAATGATAACTGATAAAGTTGAATCATTACAAAATTTTAATTATAATGTAGTATTGGTTTTATGTTTAACATATAAGATACGTTTTATGATAAAATGGAACAAATCACATTTTTTCGGGGGTGTCATGATGGGAAGGTCTTAACATGTAGTTATCACTTATTAATGTACGATGATTTAAATACGTGTTACCCATGCGTGACACATATCATATGGAGGTGAACCCTAGAAATAGGGAATTAATTGGAAACTTCGACCATAATTAGTTTAATCACATTTTTTCTTTTGATTGCATTAACAACGGTATTCGTTGGATCAGAATTCGCACTTGTTAAAGTGAGATCAACGCGAATTGAACAATTAGTTGAAGAAGGCAATAGAAGTGCAAAAATCGTTAAGAAAATGATAGACAACTTAGATTATTACTTATCTGCATGTCAACTAGGTATTACAGTTACATCTTTAGGTTTAGGTTGGCTAGGAGAACCAACATTTGAAAAACTCATGCATCCATTATTCGATTTATTGAATCTACCTGGTGCACTAACTACAACCATTTCATTTGTTGTATCATTTATTGTCGTGACTTATTTACATGTTGTATTAGGTGAACTAGCGCCTAAGTCTTTCGCGATTCAACATACTGAACAACTTGCTTTATTATATTCAAGACCGTTATTTTACTTCGGGAATATTATGAAACCTTTAATTTGGTTAATGAATGGATCTTCTCGTGTCATTGTTAGAATGTTCGGTTTTGACCCAGATGCGCAAACAGATGCTATGTCAGAAGAAGAAATTAAAATTATTATAAATAATAGTTATAACGGCGGAGAAATCAACCAAACAGAACTTGCATATATGCAGAATATTTTTTCATTTGATGAACGTCATGCTAAAGACATTATGGTGCCACGTACACAGATGGTTACGCTTAATGAACCTTTTAATGTGGATGAGTTACTTGAAACAATAAAAGAACATCAATTTACGAGATACCCAATTACAGAAGATGGTGATAAGGACCATGTTAAAGGTTTTATCAATGTTAAAGAATTTCTGACAGAATATGCGTCTGGTAAGCCAATTAAAATTGCAAATTACATCCATGAGTTACCGATGATTTCAGAAACTACAAGAATTAGTGATGCACTTGTACGCATGCAAAGAGAACATGTGCATATTAGTTTGATTATTGATGAATATGGTGGTACTGCTGGTATTTTAACAATGGAAGACATTTTAGAGGAAATTGTTGGTGAAATTAGAGACGAATTTGATGATGATGAAGTGAATGATATCGTGAAGCTTGATAACCGTACTTATCAAATTAACGGTCGTGTATTGCTTGATGATTTAAATGAAAAATTTGGAATTGAATTTGATGACTCTGAAGATATTGATACAATCGGCGGATGGTTACAATCACTCAATACAAATTTACAAAAAGATGATTATGTTGACACTGGATATGATCGCTGGACTGTTACAGAAATTGATAATCACCAAATTATTTGGGTTAACCTAGATTATGAATTCAATAATTCAAGACCATCTATAGATGAAAGTATTGAAGACGACGACAGTGAATGATATCAAGTGATCATATGTTACTCATAAATTGAGATTTCTATTTAGATATAATAGGAATCTCAATTTTTTTAGATGTAAACTTTTAACGGTCAGTGAATAAAATGCTGTAGTTGTTGTTTTTATTTCGATAGCTATTAGTTGAGTGAATTCCATCGATAACGTTATGCTTAATTAAGTTATCATTATTTATAATGCAAATAAAGGTTTTAATAAAAAGGGATAAATAAAAATATTTAATAAAAACTTCGGATGAAATTAAGGAGAGACATGGTATATGGTAAATGATACACAAGTTTTAAATAATGGTTATCCAATGCCTTCAATAGGATTGGGCGTTTATAAAATTACTGATGAAGAAATGGATAATGTTGTGAGTACTGCTCTAGAAGCTGGGTATCGTGCTTTTGATACAGCATATTTTTATGGGATGAGAAGGCTTTGGGTAAAGCTTTAAATCAATCAGATGTTGATAGAGATGAATTGTTTATAACATCCAAATTATGGAATGATTATCAAGGGTATGACAGTACAATTGAATATTTTAATCAGTCTTTAGAAAATTTAGGAATAGATTATATCGATTTATTTTTAATTCATTGGACTTGTGAAAAGAATCAATTATATATTGAGTCATATAAAGCATTAGAACAATTATATAAAGATGGAAAAGTTAAAGCCATTGGCGTTTGTAACTTCAAAGTTCATCATTTAAAGAAATTATTGAATACAATTGAAGTAATGCCTCAAGTTAATCAAATTGAACTACATCTTTACTTTAATCAACATGAAGTTCAGTCATTTTGTGATGAACACGATATTAAAGTGACGGCATGGATGCCATTAATAAGAAATAGAGGCCTATTAGACAATCCAACAATAAGTGGTATCGCAAAACGTTATGATAAGACACCAGCTCAAATCGTATTGCGTTGGCATTTAGCTCATAATCGTATTATTATACCCAAATCTAAGACACCAGAACGTATTAGAGAAAATTTAGATATTCTTGATTTTAATTTAGAACTTACTGATGTGGCAGAGATTGGTAATTTAAATAAAAATACGCGTCAAGGAAAAGAACCCAGATGATGTGAGTATTGGTGATTTAAAATAGTAAATGAGTAAGTCTCCCCTATAATTAAACATTTTTAAAAATTGATTTATTACATTATTTTTCATGAGAGCATATTTAATAATTGATAAAATGGGGTATTAAGTATTATTAACTTAACTTTAAGATTATGTAAATAGGATATCTTTGGATAGAATATTCTATTAAGAAATTGATAAAATATTATTAAACAATTATGGAGAAAAGGATGTAATTAAATGAAAATCAGA
>VNIU01000127.1_pt1 | contig 14142 bp, 4 predicted proteins | sample 7248601 | NCBI WGS metagenome assembly VNIU01 (sample SAMN12251564, study PRJNA551026) | human skin metagenome | isolation source: skin samples from healthy patients and patients infected with Netherton Syndrome | host: Homo sapiens | place: France:Paris
GCCTTTAAACACAATTTATATGAAAGAAGAGCTTGGTAAGAGCCTGACAATTGCTGCGATTGTTCTAATGGTTAATTCATTTGGAATGGTAGTCGGAAATTTACTAGGAGGTTCATTGTTCGACAAGTTAGGTGGTTATCGAACAATAATGATAGGTACCGTTACATGTTTAATCAGTACTACACTTTTAAACTTCTTCCATGGTTGGCCATGGTATGCGATTTGGTTAGTATTGTTAGGCTTTGGTGGCGGAATGATAGTTCCCGCAATTTATGCAATGGCTGGTGCAGTTTGGCCTAACGGGGGGAGAACGACATTCAATGCAATATACTTAGCTCAAAACATTGGTGTAGCAACAGGCGCAGCAATGGGTGGTTTCGTTGCTGAGTTAAGCTTTAATTATATTTTCTTAGCTAACCTGATTATGTACGTCTTATTTGGGATTGTAGCGATAACGCAATTTAATCTTGAATATCACGCTAAAATTAGAACACCAGACAGCCTAGACATTCATAGTAAAGAAAATAAAAAACGCTTTATTGCACTCTTATTATTATGTGTAATGTTTGCTATTTGTTGGATTGCTTACATTCAATGGGAAACTACAATTGCATCATTTACACAAGAATTAAATATTTCTATGTCACAATACAGTATATTATGGACAGTTAACGGTATTATGATTTTAGTTGCTCAACCGTTAATAAGACCAGCAATTATTTTATTAAAAGGGAATTTAAAATATCAAATGTTAGTTGGTATTTTAATTTTTATGCTGTCTTTCTTTGTAACTAGTTTTGCTGAACAATTTACTGTATTTTTAATAGGAATGATTATATTAACTTTTGGTGAAATGTTTGTTTGGCCAGCAGTACCAACTATAGCTAATTATCTGGCACCAGAAGGAAAACAGGGTCAATATCAAGGAGTCGTTAATTCAGCTTCAACTGTTGGTAAAGCATTTGGACCACTAATAGGTGGTGTATTGGTTGATACTTTCAATATGAGTGCGATGTTCATTGGCATCATGTTCTTATTAATTGTTGGAATTATCTTCCTTTCAATCTTTGACAAAGGTCTACCTAAAGGAAAACAATCACTACAATCTAGATAGATATGATATATACATGAGTTGAAATAAAATAGTAACTACCACTTGCAATTAGTGCTTGAATCTCATAATATTAAACTGTATTGGAGTAGTAACTTAAGTACTTTTCATCAGAGAGCTAGTGGTGGTGAAAACTAGTGTTAAGAATTAAGTGAACTTACCGTTATTCGATTAAATTATAAACATCTCTTACTATTATAAAGTGCACATATTATGTGAATTAGGGTGGTACCGCGGCAAGAAGTCGTCCCTGTAATAAATAATAGTTTGAGGTGTTTTTTATTTATAGGAGGAAAAAGATTTGGGATATAATCATAAGGAAATTGAGAAAAAATGGCAAAATTATTGGGCAGACAACAAAACGTTTAAAACGAGTGATAATTTAGGACAAAAGAAATTTTATGCATTAGATATGTTCCCTTATCCATCTGGTGCGGGTTTACATGTAGGGCACCCAGAAGGTTACACAGCTACTGATATTGTATCTAGATATAAACGTATGCAAGGTTATAATGTACTACATCCAATGGGATGGGATGCTTTTGGATTACCTGCTGAACAATATGCATTAGATACTGGTAATGACCCTAGGGAATTTACTAAGCAAAATATTCAAACGTTTAAACGTCAAATTCAAGAATTAGGTTTCAGTTATGATTGGGATAGAGAAGTAAATACTACAGATCCTGAATATTACAAATGGACACAATGGATTTTTATCCAATTGTATAATAAAGGCTTAGCCTATGTTGATGAAGTTGCTGTAAACTGGTGTCCAGCATTGGGAACTGTTCTATCAAACGAAGAGGTCGTTGATGGCGTATCTGAACGAGGAGGACACCCAGTATATAGACGACCTATGAAGCAATGGGTATTAAAAATTACTGAATATGCTGACCGATTATTAGAAGATTTAGATGAACTTGACTGGCCAGAATCTATTAAAGACATGCAACGTAATTGGATTGGACGTTCAGAAGGTGCGCGTGTTTCTTTTGAGATTGAAAATAAAGATGCTAGTATCGATGTGTTTACAACGAGACCAGATACAATTTACGGTACAACTTTCTTAGTATTAAGTCCGGAACATTCATTAGTAAATGAAATTACGTCTGAAGACAAATTAGAAGCGGTTAAAAAATATCAAGAAGACTCATCTAAAAAATCTGACCTTGAGCGTACAGATTTAGCTAAAGATAAATCTGGTGTGTTCACAGGTGCTTATGCTATAAATCCATTAACAGGTAAGAAATTGCCAATTTGGATTGCAGATTATGTACTATCTAGTTATGGTACAGGCGCAGTCATGGCTGTACCTGCGCATGACGAACGTGATTATGAATTTGCATCTAAATTTAATTTACCAATTAACGAAGTGATTGCTGGTGGAGATATTCAAAAAGAAGCATACACAGGTGTTGGTGAACATATTAATTCAGGTGAATTAAATGGCTTAGATAATGAAACGGCGATCTCTAAAGCAATTGAACTATTAGTTGCTAAAGGTGCAGGCGAAAAGAAAGTAAACTACAAACTAAGAGATTGGTTATTCAGCAGACAACGTTATTGGGGAGAACCAATACCAGTTATTCACTGGGAAGATGGTACTATGACTACAGTTCCAGAAGAAGAGTTACCACTTTTACTACCAGAAACTGATGAAATTAAACCTTCAGGTACAGGTGAATCACCATTAGCTAATATCGACGAGTTTGTAAATGTAATTGATGAAAAGACTGGAATGAAAGGTCGTCGTGAAACTAATACTATGCCACAATGGGCTGGAAGTTGTTGGTATTATTTAAGATATATCGATCCACATAATAGTAATATGTTAGCTGACCCAGAAAAATTAAAACATTGGTTACCAGTAGATTTATATATTGGTGGGGTAGAGCATGCCGTACTCCATCTACTATATGCTAGATTCTGGCACAAAGTGCTTTATGATTTAGGTGTCGTGCCTACGAAAGAACCTTTCCAAAAATTATTTAACCAAGGCATGATACTTGGAGAAGGTAACGAGAAAATGAGTAAGTCTAAAGGGAATGTAGTTAACCCTGATGATATTGTAGATTCACATGGTGCTGATACATTGCGTTTATATGAAATGTTTATGGGACCATTAGATGCAGCAATTGCATGGAGTGAAAATGGTCTTGATGGTTCAAGACGTTTCTTAGACCGTGTTTGGAGACTATTCATCAATGAAGACGGTTCATTATCAAATAAAATAGTTGAAAATAATGATAATGGATTAGATAAAGTGTATAACCAAACTGTTAAAAAAGTTACAGAAGACTTCAACACATTAAACTTTAATACTGCGATAAGTCAATTAATGGTATTTATTAATGATTGCTATAAAGCAGAAACGATTTATCAACCATATGCTGAAGGCTTTGTAAAAATGTTGGCTCCAATTGCGCCACATATTGGTGAAGAATTATGGGACCGCTTAGGTAATGAAGACACTATTACTTATCAACCATGGCCAACTTATGATGAATCTTTACTTGTAGATTCAGAGGTTGAAATTGTAGTACAAGTTAATGGTAAAGTAAGAGCAAAATTAAATATACCTAAAGATACTTCCAAAGATGAAATGGAAGCATTAGCATTAAAAGATGAAAATGTTAAACTATCTATTGAGGGTAAAGACATTAAAAAAGTAATCGCAGTCCCTCAAAAACTTGTTAATATCGTTGCAAAATAATAATATAAGGAGTTTTAGAAATGGAATCTATTACAGTAGATCAATTAAAAGAAAAAGTATTAGAGTCTAATCCAGTGAATATTGTAGACGTTCGTACAGATGAAGAAACTGCAATGGGAGTTATTCCTGAAGCAAAAACAATTCCTATGGATCAAATTCCTGACAACTTAAATCAATTTAATAAGAATGAAACATATTATATTATTTGTGCCGCAGGAATGCGTAGTGCAAAAGTTGTGAAATATTTAGAAGACCATGATATTCATGCTATTAATGTAGAAGGTGGTATGAACGAATGGGGCACTGCAGGTACAGAAATAAATAGTATTTAATCATGCATAAGCGACTGACAAATTCAAATGTCAGTCGCTTTTTTGATTTTTAAGAGGACTAAATTATATTTTATAAAATATTTATCATAATAATTTAAAATACACTAGCGTACAATTATTAATAGTGATAGAATAATTTAGTAAATCGTCAAATAGGATTTAGACTATATTTTGACTAATTCATTAAATCAATGACATCAAGATCAGACTACAAGGAGGATATTTAATGAATCTATTTAAAAAACAAAAATTCAGTATACGTAAATTTACAGTTGGTACGTTCTCAACAGTGATTGCTACATTATCATTTATCACACATACAGGACATGCAGCTGAATTGGATGAGCAAAGTCAATCTGCTCAACAAAAGGTTACTGAAACAAGCGGTACAGATGATACTAATCAAAAATCAACTGCTCCAGACAATGCATCTTCACAAGTAGAATCTAAAGAAGACACAAGCTACCCATCTTCTAAAGTGGAAACGAAAGCAGATAATAATCCTGCACCAAAACAAAACTCAGTTGATGATACAAGTGCTAAATCGAGCAAGTCTGAAACTTTAAGTAACAATAAAAATTCAAACAAAGATTTAGCTGAGACAAAGTCCGAAGCTAATAATGTTGACACTAATCAACCATCAACAGAAGAAAAAACATTATCAAATGAAAAGAGTATTAAGGCCAAACACAAACGAGTGAAACGTGATGCGAATGATACATCTTCAAATCCTCAAACTCAACCAGATCCAATGGCAATCAATGAAACAAACTCTGGACAGATTGTTAATGGTAATTTTACTGATACATCTAACGGTGCGGAAATTCCAACGGCTGCTACAGAATCTGCTATGGATGCTGCAAGCACAATACCAGGATGGCAAGTAGTAAATAGTCAACAGACACAAATCCCATTGGTGTGGGGACCTAAAGTTTTACCATCATACACGTATGTCACTTTCGATAAGACTAATAACAAAATTGGTGCTGTATTATCTAAGTATAGTGATAACTTATCGTATGGTAGACCCGATAATAATGTAGGTCCGATTTATCAAGATATCGATGTTACACCAGGTTCTGAATTGCAATTCCATTTTATTGGTACTTCTATGGGAAATATTTCAGGATTTAACAGTGCTCGTTTATTTGTCTATGATGCAAATAATCCTTCAACTTTATTATATAAAGGTACACCTAAAACAAGTAGCCAACCTTTTGGTATTTTTAAAGGGGTATTTAATGTACCTGATAATATCTCAAGAATTAGAGTACAATTTGAATCTTTAGTAAATGTAAGTCATGACACTTATAGTGGACATCGATTACTTAAGGGCCCAAATAACTTTGGTGGTGGTGTAGTTGCTGATGTTTCTGTTAATACTGGTGCATACTTAAAAGTGAGTCCAGCTCAAACAGAATATCAAGCAAACTCTACTTCTGCGACATCACCTAATGTTAATGCTAAATTAAATTTTTCTATTGAAAATAAAGGTCATTCAAGTTCTAACAAAACTCAATATAAAGTTGTATTACCAGAAGGGGCAACTTTTGTAACTGCTGAAAATGCAACTGGTTCATTTAATGAAGATACAAGAGAATTGACACTTAGTATTAATCCAATAGATGCTGGTACAACAAGAGACGTTTCTTATACTGTATCATTACCTACTTCAGTACCAATTAAAAAAGATTTTAATGCGAATCTAATCTATCAAACTGAAGGTATTAATATGAACCGAAAAAATGGTTCAAGAGACCTTGCTACGCAAACACCTGGTGATAATAACTACCTTCGATATGGTGGTAATAATGAGTTTATTATCGCTGAGAGTGATCAAAGACAAGGTACTACAAATGCACCAACACAATCTGTCACTGTCTTCATGTATAAAGATGCTATCAATAATAAAATAAGTGAAATTGAAACAGAACTTGCTCAAGCAAATCAAAATGATTATTCCGTAGAGGCTTGGAACAACTTACAAACAGCACTTACAAACGCAAAAGTTGTTAAAAATGAAACTGATGCAACCCCAATAACAGATAGAAAGAATCAAGCTGAAATTAATAATTTATTATTAAACTTGGAAAAAGCAAAAGCAAAATTTGATGTAGATAAAGCTGCTAAAGCTAGAGAAAATGTCATTAATAGTAACACTGAAGCTACTACTGAAGAAAAACAAGTCGCTTTAACTAAACTACAAAATAAATATAATGAGAAAAAAGGTGAAATTGATAATTTAACTAGTAGTAGTGATATCGCTCCTTTAAAAGAAAGCAGTATCGCCCAAATTAATTCAATTAATGTACGTGCAACTAAGAAAGCCGCTGCGAAACAAGCAATTGAGGCAGCTTTAACGGATCGCAAAGTTTTTATCGATAGTCACTATGATGCTACTCAGGAAGAAAAAGATGTCGCTATGGCTAAAGCAACTGAAGAAGCTAATAAAGCGAAAGCGTTAATTGATCAAGCTACATCTAATAATGACGTAGATCAAGCTCAAACTAATGGCATCAACATCATTAATAGTATTGATGCTGATGTAATCAAAAAAGCAAATGCAAAAAAAGCTATAGAACAAGCTGCAGAAGCTAAAAAGGCGCTAATTAATCAAAATAGTGATGCAACACAAGAAGAAAAAGATGCAGCGATTCAAAGAGTTACAGATGAAGTTAGAAATGCTGATAGACTTATTGACCAATCTACAAATAATGATGGTGTTGATGAAGTACAAGCGCACAGTATTAGTTCAATTAATAATATTCAACCTGAAATAGTTAAAAAATCAGATGCAAAACAAGCAATTGATACAGCAGTCTTAAACCAAAAATCATTAGTCAATAATAACAATGAAGCCACTCAAGAAGAGAAAGATGTAGCTTTAGCCAAAATTGATGAAGCAGCAAAACAAGCTAAAGCTGCCACAGATGCTGCAACTACAAATAATGCTGTAGATGAAGCAACAAACAATAATACTACAATTATTTCTGGAATACTTCCTGATACGGTGAAGAAAGCAGCAGCAAGAAAAGCGATTGATGATGCAGCAACTGCTAAAAAAGAAGCGATAAATAATACGTCAGATGCAACACAAGAAGAAAAAGATGCAGCAATAGCGAAAGTTGATGCAGCTGTAACAGCTGCAAAACAAGCAATTACACAAGCAACAACAAATGATAATGTAGACCAAGAACAAAATAGCGGTACTTCGACTATTACTGGTATACAACCAGAAGTTACTAAAAAAGCAGCAGCAAGAAAAGCAATTGATGATGAAGTCGTTGCTAAGAAAGCAGCAATTGATACTGTTGCCGATGCTACAGATGAAGAAAAACAGGCAGCTAAAGATAAAGTTGATGCTGAAGCTACCAAAGCAAAAGCAGCGATTGATCAAGCTACTACAAACAACGATGTAGAGCAAGCCAAATCATCTGGTGTAACAACTATTGAAGGAATACAACCTGATACGATTAAGAAATCGTCAGCAAAACAAGCAATAGATGATAGTGCAAATGCTAAAAAAGCAGCAATTGACAATAATAGTGATGCAACTCAAGAAGAGAAAGACGTAGCAAAAGCAAAAGTAGATGTCGAAGCTGCTAAAGCTAAAACAGCGATTGATCAAGCAACAACGAATGATGGTGTAGACCAAACGAGAGACTTAGGCAACAATTCAATTTCAGTAATTCAGCCTGATATTGTTAAAAAAGCAGCAGCAAGAAAAGCAATTGATGATGCAGCAACAGCTAAGAAACAAGAAATTGATCAACACCCAACAGCTACACAAGAAGAAAAAGACGCAGCAAAAGCTAAGGTAGATGCTGAAGTACAAAAAGCGAAAGATGCAATTACTCAAGCAAATTCAAATAATGATGTAGATCAAGTACAAAATTCTGAAACTGCTACAATAGCAGGTATTCAAGTAGATGCAGTTAAAAAAGCAAATGCTAAACAAGCAATTGATGATGCAGCAGCTAAGAAAAATGAAATTGACCAACATCCAACAGCTACACAAGAAGAAAAAGATGCAGCAAAAGCAAAAGTGGATGAAGAAGTAGCTAAAGCAAAACGAGCAATTGATTCATCGACTACGAATGACGCGGTAGATCAAGCGAAAGACTCTGGTGTAACTACTATTAATAATATTCAACCAGAATCAATAGAAAAAATTAAAGCGAAGCAAGCGATTGATGATACTGTTACAGCCAAAAAGAACGCCATAGATCAAGATGGTACTACTACACAAGAAGAAAAAGATGCAGCTAAAGCAAAAGTAGATGAAGAAGCTACTAAAGCGAAACAACTTATAGATCAAGCTAGTACTAATGATGCTGTACACGAAACTCGAGATAATGAAATAACTGCTATTAACAAAATTCAACCTGAAGCAATCAAAAAAGCTGAATCGAAACAAGCAATCGATGATGCTGCTACAGCTAAAAAAGCAGCAATAGATCAAGTTTCTGATGCTACACAAGAAGAGAAAGATGCAGCGAAAGCTAAAGTTGACGAAGAAGTAACAAAAGCTAAGTCAGCAATCGATAAAGCCAACACAAATAATGATGTTGACCAAGCAAAAACGAATGGAACTACAATAATTTCTTCAATAGAACCAGAAGCTATTAAAAAAGCTGAGGCGAAACAAGCCATCGATGTGGCAGTGTCAGCTAAGAAACAAGAAATTGATAATAATGAAAATGCTATACAAGAAGAAAAAGATGCTGCTAAAACAAAAGTAGATGAAGAAGCAACAAAAGCAAAAGCAGCGATTGATCAAGCTTCTACTAATAATGGTGTAGATCAAGCAAAAACATCAGGTGAAACAACAATTTCTTCAATCCAACCAGAAGTTGTTAAAAAAGCAGAAGCAAAACAAGCAATTGATGATGCAGTGACTGCTAAAAAAGCAGAAATTGATCAAAATCAAGAAGCTACTAAAGAAGAAAAAGACGCAGCGAAAGCAAAAGTAGATGAAGAAGCAACAAAAGCTAAAAATAATATTGACCAATCTACAACGAATAATGATGTCGATCAAGCTAAAACAGACGGTGCTTCAGCTATAACAAAAATTCAACCAGACGTTGTTAAAAAGTCAGAAGCAAAACGCGCAATTGATGATGAAGTAATAGCTAAAAAGGCTGAAATTGATCAAAATCAAGAAGCAACTAAAGAAGAAAAAGATGCAGCTAAAGCGAAAGTAGATGAAGAAGCAACAAAAGCAAAACAATCTATTGATAATGCGACAACAAATGAAGCAGTAGATCAAGCTAAAACTCAAGGCGTTACAACTATTACAGCAATTCAACCTGATACCATTAAAAAGGCAGAAGCGAAACGCGCAATTGACGAAGTCGCTAAAGCTAAGAAACAAGAAATTGATAATAACACAAATGCAACAAAAGAAGAAAAAGATGTAGCAAAATCAAAAGTAGATGAAGAAGTTACTAAAGCTAAAAGTGCTATTGATCAAGCAACTACTAATGACCAAGTTGACCAAGGTAATAATAATGGTCATACAGCTATTGCTCCTATTCAACCTGAAACAATTAAAAAACCAGAAGCTAAACAAGCAATAGATGAAGTAGCAAAAGCTAAAAAAGATTTAATAGATCAAACACCTAATGCAACAAAAGAAGAAAAAGATGCAGCAAAATCAAAAGTAGATGAAGAAGTCACTAAAGAAAAAAAAGAGATAGATCAAGCTTCTACAAATAGTGATGTTGATCAGGTCAAAGATAAAGGTACAAATGGCATTAATAGTGTTGTAGTTGAAGTAGTGAAAAAAGACGCAGCTAAAAAAGCGATTGATGAATTAGTGAAAGCTAAAAAATCAGAGATTGATAATAATCACAATGCGACTAGAGAAGAAAAAGACTCAGCAAAATCAAAAGTAGATGAAGAAGCTAAAAAAGCTAAAGATAATATAGATAAAGGAGCTACTAATAATGATGTAGATCAAGCTAAAAATAGCAGTAGTAACATCATTAAAAAAATACAACCTGATACTACTAAGAAAACTGTTGTGAAACAAACACTTTTAGATCAAGCGAAAGCTAAAAAAGCAGAAATCGATAAGGATAATAAAGCAACTAAAGAAGAAAAAGACGCAGCAAAAGCAGAAGTTGATAAAATAATCGATAAAGCTAATAAAGCAATAGACAATGCAAATAGTAATGACGATGTTGATAAAGTTCAAGTTACTTTTACTTCTAAATTAAAAGAAGTTAAAGTTAAAATTGTTAAAAAACCTAAGGCTCAAGAGACTATCTTAAATGTAGCTAGAAAGCAAAAAGCTAAAATTGATGCATTAGTAGGTTTAACAGACGAACAAAAAAATAAAGCGAAGAACATGATTGATGAAATTGTTAAAAATGCTTTAGAAAAATTAGATAATGATATTAATAACAACGACGTTGATTCAATTACAAATAAAGCTATTGAAGAAATAGAAAAGGTAAACCCAGAAGTTTCAAAAGGTAAGAAAGCTTTAGCAAGTGGCAATAATAATGATGGGTATAGAAATAATAATTCAAGTGATAATTATAATACTAGCTCAGGTAATAACAAAGATTCTATTAAATTGCCAAGCACTGGTAAAGAAGGTCAAAATCAATCACCATTAGCAGGTTTAGCATTGATAAGTGGTTTATTCTTATTCTTGAAAAATAGAAAAAGAAACAAAGAAAATAGTTAATCAATGAATTTATTTGGAAATCAGACTTCACATAATAGTGGGGTCTGATTTTTTAGTATTAATTTGAAAACAACATGTAATTATTTAAAATATAATTTTTAAAAGCTTTATGCTATACGAAAATCTTATTTAATGAAAAATTTATTCTGGTTATTTCAGATGATATTTGATATTATAAAAAGGTATGATAACAATTGCATAAAATCATATAATACAATTTAATATCAATATACATTACTATTCATTATTACTATTACAACAAGACAAGAACATCAAGGAGGACAATAATGAATCTTTTTAAAAAACAGAAATTTAGTATTCGTAAATTTAGTGTAGGAATATTTTCCACTGTCATAGCTACACTGACTTTCTTATCACATCCAGGTCATGCAGCAACTCAAGAAGAAGAAAGTAATTCTTCGCAAGCTACCTCGCAAAATGTTAAATCTCAAACTGATGATAAATCAATACATAATAATGATAATTACATAGAAAACGAAAAAAATAGTAATGATTCTATAAAAGAAATAGCAACCGCTATTAAAATTAATAATAGCGAAATTAATTCTAAAGTAGATAATGCTAATGGTACATATAGAATAGATAATGAAGAGATTAAGGAAAATTCTATAGAGACAAATCAAGACGAAAAAACTATAGAACCAGAATTATCACATCAAAATATTTCGAAAAATGATAGCAATAATACATTTAATGAAAATAAATCAATTCATAAAAGAACAAAGCGATCTACTGATAACAATGTTGATAATAACCAAGACCAAATGAGTATAAATGAAACTAATTCTGGTCAAATTATTAACGGTACTTTTACAGATACGTCTAATGGTGCAGTTATTCCTACTAATCAAACAGTGTCTGAAATGAACCAAGCAGGTAAAATCACTGGATGGCATGTGAAAGATAATGATCAAACAGAAATTCCTCTTGTGTGGGGACCTAAAGCATTACCACCATATAATCCATACGTTTTTGATAAAACAAACAATAAAATTGCTGCAGTACTTTCAAAATACCCAAATAATTTAGGTGGCGTAGCGGGAGATAAAACTGTAGGTCCAATTTATCAAGATGTTGATGTAACACCAGGGTCAGAAGTTCAATTATATTTTATTGGTACTTCAATGGGTAACACAAATGGTATAAATGGTGTTAAAGTTTCAATTTATGATTCTAATAACCCTACAGATTTACTTTATTCTGGTAGACCAAACACAGCAAGTAAATCCTTTGGTGTGTTCACAGGTGTTTTTAATGTGCCTAATAATGTATCGAGATTAAGATTTATGTTTGAAACATTTGAAAAGAGAAGTTATGAAAGTGCCAATGGAGGTAGAATTTTAAAAGGGAAGAATAACTTTGGAGGAAGTGGATTAGCAGATGTGAAAGTCAATAGTGGTGCTTATTTAAAAGCTACTACTACGCAAACAAAATACACTGTTACATCACCATCAACTTCTACCTCATTAATAAATGCTACATTAGAAGTTTCTCTAGAAAATAAAGGTCATTCCCGTTCAAATAAAACACAGTATAAAGTTGTTTTACCTGAAGGAGTACAATTCATATCAGCTCAAAATGCTAGAGCAAATTATAATTCATCGAACAGATTATTAACATTAAATGTAGATAGAATTGAACCAGGAACAATTAAAAACATTACGTATACAGTTTCTTTACCAACTTCAGAACCCATCAAAAAAGATTTTGATGCTACACTAGTTTATGTTACAGATGGCATAAACATGAATAGAAGAAATGGAAGTCGTGATTTTGGATCTAATGCTGATGATAATTATTTCAGATATGGCGGTTATAACGAATATGTTAAAACTGAATCTAATCAAAGAAGAGGAAATGTTACTGTCGCAACACAATCTGTTACGGTGGAAATGTATAAAACTGATTTGCAACAAAAATATAATCAAATAAGTGCTCAAATAGAGCATCTGAACCCAAGTGATTATTCACAAGAGGCTTGGTCATCGATGCAAAATGTGCTTAATGCATCAAGACAAATTTTAAATGAAAATGATAATACACCTATCAATGATAGAAAAAACCAAGCAACGATTAACGATTTGACTTTAAGATTGGATAAAGAAAGAGCAAAATTAGATGTTGATCAAGCCGCAAAGTCACGTAAAGAGGTAATTAATAACAATAATGACGCTACAAGAGAAGAAAAAGATACTGCATTAACACTTTTAAAGGCTACTTTTGATGAAAAAGTTAGAGATATTGAAAGCGCAACAAATATAAATGAAATTTCTGAAAGAAAAAAGCAAGCAATCGTTGATATTAGTCCCATAGATGTTATTCCGGCAATTAAGCAACAAGCGATACAATCTTTGAATGATAAAGCTGATGAAAAACTTATTGAAATAGAAAATGACACGAATGCTACTTTTGAAGAAAGAGAAGAAGCTAAAACAAGTGTTAATGAAGCTCTAACTAATGCTAAAAATGCTGTAAGAAATGCTACAACTAATCAGTTAGTAGAAACAGTTTTAACTTCTAATAGTAACAACATTAGTCAAATTTCAACGCATGCGATTGCTAGAGATAAAGCAAGACAGGAATTAGATAGAGTTATTGCTTCTAAAATGTCAGAAATTGATAATGATCATAGCGCAACTATTGAAGAAAAAAATGAAACTAAAGCCAAAATTGATGAAATTGCAAAGCAAGCACGATTAAATATTGAACGAGGCGTTCACAATGATGATGTTAAGGTTGCTAAAGACAAAGCATTAAACCAACTTCACAATGTTCAAGTTGATGCTATTAAAAAGAATCAAGCGAAACAAATAATAACAGATCAAGCTAACTCTAAAAAAGCAGAAATTGATCAAACGCCTAATGCAACAGACGAAGAAAAAGCAGCAGCAAAAGCAAAAGTCGATGAAGCAGTGACAACAGCTAAGAATGCGATAGACCAAGCAACGAATAATGACGGTGTAGACACTGCAAAAACAAACGGTGTAGATACGATTAACAATGTGCAACCAACGGTTGTTAAGAAAGACGAAGCAAAAACAGCGATAGACAAAGCGGCCGAAGCTAAGAAAGCAGAAATCGATCAAACACCTGATGCGACAGATGAAGAGAAGGCAGCAGCAAAAGCGAAAGTCGATGAAGCAGTAACAACAGCTAAGAATGCGATAGACCAAGCAACAAATAACGCAGGTGTAGACACTGCGAAATCAAATGGTTTAGATTCAATTAACAATATCCAACCAACGGTTGTTAAGAAAGACGAAGC
>VNIU01000634.1_pt1 | contig 13964 bp, 17 predicted proteins | sample 7248601 | NCBI WGS metagenome assembly VNIU01 (sample SAMN12251564, study PRJNA551026) | human skin metagenome | isolation source: skin samples from healthy patients and patients infected with Netherton Syndrome | host: Homo sapiens | place: France:Paris
TTATTAACCAATGTGTCTCTGTGTGTTGCTTTACATACGGAATTCCAGATTATGAAATTATTCAAAAACTAAAAGAAACCAAAGTAACATTAATTGGTACAGCCACTTCTGTAGATGAAGCAATTGAAAATGAACGTGCTGGTATGGATATTATTGTAGCTCAAGGTAGCGAAGCGGGTGGACATAGGGGCTTTAGATAATGGTAATCATATGCCAATGATTGGAACGATGTCTCTTGTACCTCAAATCGTTGATGCAGTGAATATACCTGTTGTAGCAGCGGGTGGCATTATGGATGGTAGAGGACTTCTCGCAAGTATGATGTTAGGTGCACAAGATGTTCAAATGGGTACAGCTTTCTTAATTTCATATGAAAGCGCTGCGAATGAACTGTTGAAAAACGCTATCTTAAATAGCAAAGAGACAGATACTGTAGTGACGAACGTGTTTAGTGGGAAGTATGCTCGAGGAATCCATAATAAATTTATTGATCAGATGAGTCAATATGATGGTGAGATTCCAGATTATCCCATTCAAAACCAACTAACAAATAGTATTAGAAAGACGGCAGTTCAAGATGGAAAGACTGAATTTACACACATGTGGAGTGGTCAATCACCTCGTCTTGCTGAAAGAATGCACGCTTCAATGATGATGAATAAAGTGATTACACAAGTTGAGCATAAGTTAAATAATTTCTAAACAAATATATAACGATATCATGAAACTCCTTACTTTAAAAAAGTAGGGAGTTTTTAAGTTGAAATTCATTTATTAATATATTTATACCTATATTCTCAAAATAAATGCAAACTAAAGAAAGTGTAAATTTAAGTTAACTAGAGTGAATCAAAGATTTGTAATATGGTATCATGTTGATGGTGATAAAAATGATAGAGATAGGTCTAACAGGTTGGGGAGACCATGACACATTGTATGAAGGTTTAGAGCGTAAAACTGATAAGCTCAAAACTTATGCGAGTCATTTCCCAGTTGTAGAATTAGACGCTTCGTATTATGCGATTCAACCCGAACGCAACATATTTAAATGGATTAATGAAACCCCTAAACGATTTCAATTTGTTGTTAAAATTCATCAAGCGTTAACGTTGCATGCAGATTATAAAGATTATGCAGAAACACGAAATGACTTATTTGAACAATTTAAAGCTATGATTCAACCTTTGAAAGTGCATGATAAGTTAGCGATGATACTTGTACAATTTCCTCCTTGGTTTGATTGTAATGTACAAAATATTAAATACATACTATATATAAAAAAGCAATTAGCTGATTTTCCAATGTGTGTTGAATTTAGACATCAATCTTGGTTTGATGATTATTATAAAGAACAAACGTTATCTTTTTTAACAGAACATCAGATTATACACTCTGTCGTGGATGAACCTCAAATTAAAGAAGGTAGTATTCCACTGGTGAATAGAATTACGAATGAGGTTGCCTTAGTTCGCTACCATGGTCGTAATAGACATGGTTGGACAAAGAAAGATATGACAGACCAAGAGTGGCGAGATGTAAGATATTTGTATAATTATAATGAAAAAGAGTTAGTAGATTTAGCTCAGAAAGTTGAAATACTTAATCAAAAGGCTAAAAAGGTCTATGTGATTTTCAATAATAATTCTGGTGGCCATGCTGCTCAAAATGCTAAAACATATCAAGATATTTTAGGTATCGATTATGAAGGATTAGCACCACAACAATTAAAACTATTTTAAGAGGCGAAATTCATGTTACTGACAATTATTTTATTGATTTTAATAGGTGGACTTTCAGCAATACTCGGTTCAATAGTCGGAATAGGTGGTGGTATTATTGTTGTTCCTACACTTGTTTATTTAGGAGTTAACCATCATTTTCTTCATGTTATAACGACTCAAATTGCGATTGGGACGTCTTCAGTTATTCTTATTGTTACAGGACTTTCTTCTTCACTCGGATATTTAAAGACTAAACAAGTAGATATTAAAAATGGGTCTATTTTTTTATTTGGCTTATTACCGGGTTCATTTATCGGCTCTTTTTTAAGTAGATATTTAACGTTAGATTCTTTTAATTTATATTTTGGTATATTTATGATTGGTGTGTCGATACTACTCATGATTCGCCATAAAATTAAACCATTCAAAATTTTTGATAAACCACAATATGAGCGCGCATATATAGATGCGGAAGGTAAAACCTATCATTACAGTGTACCACCATTTTTTGCATTTTGTACGACGTTATTTATTGGAGTATTGACAGGATTATTTGGTATAGGTGGAGGAGCACTTATGACACCGTTCATGTTAATCGTGTTTAGATTTCCTCCACATGTTGCTGTAGGGACAAGCATGATGATGATTTTCTTTTCTAGTGTCATGAGTTCCATAGGTCACATTGTACAAGGACATGTTGCATGGGGTTACTCTATTGTTTTAATTATATCTAGTGTGATAGGAGCTCAAATTGGTGTAAGAGTTAATCGCTCAATTAAATCAGATACAGTAGTTATGCTACTTAGAACTGTCATGTTATTAATAGGTGCTTATTTAATTATTAAATCTATAGTATAGAGACCTAAGTGCTTCGGCTTTTAGAGAAAGAATTAAAATGCTAAAGTAAAAATTAAGCATATTGAAAAGATTTAGAGGGGGTCACGACATGGAATTAACGATATATCACACGAACGATATTCATAGTCATTTAAACGAGTATGCACGTATACAAGCTTATTTGGCAAAACATAGACCACAACTTAAACATCCCTCACTGTATATAGATATAGGTGACCATGTAGATTTATCTTCACCTGTGACAGAAGCTACTTTAGGTAAAAAGAATATTGAATTACTAAATGAAGCATATTGTGATATTGCAACGATTGGTAACAATGAAGGAATGACTATTTCTCATGAAGCATTACAAAACTTATATAATGAAGCAAATTTCAAAGTGATTTGTACGAATGTGTTAGATGAACAAGGTCGCCTTCCCAATAATATTACCACTTCATATATTAAAAAGATTGAAGGTATACGTATTATGTTTGTGGCGGCAACGGCACCATTTACACCTTTTTACCGTGCATTGGACTGGATAGTTACAGACCCTTTAGCTGCTATAAAGGATGAAATAAATGCACATCAGGGCGAATATGATATTTTAATAGTTATGAGTCATGTTGGAATCTTTTTTGATGAAAAGTTATGTCAAGAGATCCCTGAAATTGATGTTATTTTTGGTAGTCATACGCATCATCATTTTGATAACGGAGAAATGAACAATGGTGTTCTTATGGCTGCTGCTGGGAAATATGGTTATTATCTTGGTGAAGTCAACATTACGATAGAACATGGAAAAATCATTGATAAAAGAGCCAAACTTCATCTAGTTGACAGCCTTCCTGAGGTAGCAACTCATTTTGAAGAAGAAGGAAAGAAATTGTTATGTGAGCCGGTCATCGATCATCATGTTAATTTAATCAAAAAGACGGATGTCATTACGGAAACGTCATATTTGTTAGCAGAAAGTGTATTTGAGTTTACCCACGCAGATTGTGCAATCATTAATGCTGGATTAATTGTGAACGGCATTGAAGCAGATAGAGTAACGGAATATAATATTCATCGTATGCTACCGCATCCTATTAATGTAGTAAGGGTAAAGTTGACAGGTGAAGAACTTAAAAAGGTCATTAAGAAAAGTCAAAAACAAGAATATATTCATGAGCATTCACAAGGACTTGGTTTTAGAGGGGATATTTTTGGAGGATATATCTTATATAATATTGGTTTTATTGAATCGGAAGAACGTTACTTTATTCATAATGAAGAAATTCAAGATAATCAATATTATACGTTAGGGACAGTTGATATGTACACATTTGGTAGATATTTCCCTCTTTTAAAAGGACTACCTACTGACTATGTTATGCCGGAATTTTTACGAGATATCTTTAAAGAGAAATTACTAAGATTATAAATTAAACGCATATTGGATTTTAATTAATTGTTAAATTTGATATGTTATAATGAACCAAGATACATTAAACAGGAGGGTATGTGTTGTTATGGCGACTAGAAATGAAGATATTTTACGTAAGCCAGATTGGTTGAAAATAAAGCTAAACACAAATGAAAACTATACTGGCCTTAAAAAGATGATGCGTGAGAAGAATTTACACACTGTTTGTGAAGAGGCGAAATGTCCGAATATTCATGAGTGTTGGGGAGCTCGTCGTACAGCTACATTTATGATTTTAGGAGCAGTATGTACAAGAGCGTGTAGATTCTGTGCTGTTAAAACTGGCTTACCTAATGAATTAGATTTAAATGAACCAGAACGTGTTGCAGAATCAGTAGAATTAATGAATTTAAAACATGTTGTTATTACTGCCGTTGCGCGAGATGATTTAAAAGACCAAGGCTCAAACGTGTATGCTGAAACAGTACGTAAAGTGAGAGAAAGAAGTCCATTTACTACTATTGAAATTTTACCATCTGATATGGGTGGCGATTATGAAGCGCTTGAGACTTTGATGGCATCAAGACCAGACATTTTAAATCACAATATTGAAACAGTACGTCGCTTAACACCAAGAGTTCGTGCTCGAGCTACTTACGATAGAACATTACAATTTTTACGTCGTTCTAAAGATTTACAGCCAGATATTCCAACAAAATCTAGCTTGATGGTTGGACTAGGGGAAACAATGGAAGAAATTTATGAAACAATGGATGATTTACGTGCTAACGATGTTGATATTTTAACAATTGGTCAATACTTACAACCTTCTCGTAAACACCTCAAAGTTGAAAAATATTATACACCACTAGAATTTGGTAAGATGAGAAAAGTTGCTATGGACAAAGGATTTAAACATTGTCAAGCTGGACCTTTAGTACGCAGTTCCTACCATGCTGATGAACAAGTAAATGAAGCGGCTAAAGAAAAACAACGCCAAGGTGAAGAACAACTTAATTAATCAAATAATTATAATCAATATAAAAGAGGTCGAGACATAAGGCTTAAGGTATAAATGATTGAGCAAATTGTTTGATATGATTTCAAAAATCATTGCAGGTTATGAATGGGTGGCCCATTCAATAAGATGATTATACAGGTAATTTAAGCTACTACATTTTAATGTCTCTACCTCTTTATTAAAATAGGTGAAAGCATGATTAAAGTAGAACAACATTATTTTGAATTAATTGAAGAATATAGAGATTGCTTTAATGAAGAAATATTTGCATCTAGGTACTCAGATATCTTAGACAAATATGATTATGTTGTAGGTGATTTTGGTTATAATCAACTACGATTAAAAGGATTTTATAAAGATAATAATAAAAAGGCTGAGATAAGTAAGCGATTTTCTAGTATACAAGATTATATATTGGAATATTGTAATTTCGGCTGTCCTTATTTCGTAGTCAGACGTATTTCTCCCAATGAATTAGCTGAGGAAGTTGAAGACAAAGAAGATTTAGTTGACAAACTTCATGATGTAAAGATCCAACCCACCATTCAAGATACTGAGAAAATTAGACATGATGATGAAAAGTAAAAGTCCACTATGTTGAGGAAAACCATCTCAATTTAGTGGACTTTAGTTATTGTGATTTAGTTTATGTGATATTAATTATGACTATCGTATAACCTCGTTTAAGTATTCAATAATTTCATCGCCTTCTTCTTTTGAAACGCCTAAAATGTGTGCGATGTATCCTTCTTCTTCAATATCATCTGTACCAATGATGCCAAACTGATTTGTCTGCATATTTAATACCAATGTTTTACCATAATGCCTGTCAGTTTGTACGAGCATTAAATCATAACGACTATGTTCACCAACAAATCCCACAAATTGAACTTGGCTTTGTTCTTCGTCACCATATAAGTACATATCAATCATGCTTCACGCGCTCCTTTATAATTTAGAAAAGTGTTATATCTAAGTATAACTACAAATGAATACGACTGCAAAATTATGATATGATTAATATAATAGATGTACGAAGAGGTGACTAGGATTGTATTTCGTAGACAAAGATAAATTGACTCAGAAATTAACGTACTTACAAACGTTGACTAATGATTATGAAGAAAACAAAGATAATCATTATGCATTTGAACGTATAGCTCAAATGTTAATTGAGTCTTCAGTAGACATCGGAAACATGATTATAGATGGATTTATTTTGAGAGATCCAGGAAATTATAAAGATGTAATAGATATATTAGAATTGGAAAATGTCATTTCTAAAGAAACACAAACTCAAATTAATCAAACGATAGATGTAAGAAAGCAATTTGCACATAATTATATTGACTTGGATTGCAATGAAATGGTGCCGTTATTTGATAAAGCTTTACCATACTATCAACAATTCAGTCATGAAGTTGCACAATTTCTTGAAAGTGAAAATGTCCCAATCACTGCTTTTGGAAAAGGAGAGAACCAATAGTGAAACGTTATAAAGCGTATTTAATTGATTTAGATGGCACAATGTATAAAGGAGCAGATGAGGTAGATGGCGCAGCTCAATTTATCAACTATTTAAATAAAAATCATCTACCTCATTTATATGTAACAAACAATTCCACTAAGACACCAGAACAAGTAATACAGAAGTTACAAGATATGCATATCGATGCTCAACCTGATGAAGTTGTAACTTCAGCACTTGCTACTGCTGACTATATTTCTGATGCGCATCCTGGGGCATCTGTATACATGATTGGTGGTCATGGTCTAAAAATGGCACTGACTGAAGCTGGTCTTACAGTCAAAAATGATGAACATGTTGATTATGTCGTAATTGGTTTGGATGAGCAAGTCACTTATGAAAAGTTTGCTGTGGCAACTTTAGCTGTGCGTAATGGTGCCAAATTCATCTCAACTAATCCTGATGTCTCTATACCTAAAGAAAGAGGTTTTTTACCAGGAAACGGTGCAATCACTAGTGTGGTTAGTGTTTCAACTGGCATCCAACCTGAATTTATCGGTAAACCACAACCAATTATAATGACAAAAGCATTAGATATGTTAGGATTAAATAAATCAGAAGTCGCAATGGTTGGCGATTTATATGATACAGATATTATGTCCGGTATTAATGTCGGGATTGATACAATACATGTTCAGACAGGTGTAACGACTTATGAAGAAATTCAAACTAAAGAGGTACCACCTACATACTCAATTGCTGACTTAAATGTAGCGATTGCTAAGCTTGAAAAAATAAATAAAGGATAAACAGCCTTAGGTCGTTTATATAATGATATAACCTTAAATTTTAAGGAGTGAGCATATGGAAAAGATACTTGTAACTCGTAAAATTCCTCAACAATTTATTCATCAATTAGAACAGTTGGGTGATGTAGTGATGTGGGATCAGGAACTCACACCAATGTCTAGAAATCACTTTTTAACAGAAGTAGAAGATGCGACTGCATGTTTGATTACATTAAGTGAAAAAGTATATGATGAAGTATTTGAACGAGCTCAACATTTAAAAGTCATTTCTAATATGGCTGTTGGATATGATAGTATTGATCTTAAATTAGCTCAACAGCATCATATTACAGTTACAAATACGCCACAAGTACTTACTGAGACAACTGCAGAATTAGGTTTTACCCTTATGCTCACTGTTGCACGTCGAATCATTGAAGCGGAAACATATGTACAAGATGGACAATGGAAAAGTTGGGGACCTTATTTACTGTCAGGAAAAGATGTTCATGGCTCTACGGTCGGTATCTTTGGTATGGGTGATATCGGTAAAGCATTTGCGCGTAGATTAAAAGGGTTTAATACTCGTATTTTATATCACAATCGTTCTCGTCATTTAGATGCTGAAAATGAATTAAAAGCAACGTATGTATCATTTAATGATTTATTAACGCAAAGTGATTTTGTAGTATGCACTGCACCATTGACTAAAGACACTGAAAATCAATTTGATACTCAAGCCTTTAAACAAATGAAAAATGACGCTATTTTCATCAATATTGGTCGAGGAGCGATTGTTGATGAAGAGACGCTAATAAAAGCTTTAGAACAACAAGATATCTTAGGTTGTGGTCTTGATGTACTTCGTCAAGAACCTATTCGACACGACCATCCTTTGTTGAAACTACCGAATGCAGTTATCTTACCGCATATAGGAAGTGCTTCTAAAAATACTAGAGACAAAATGGTACAACTCTGCGTAGATAATATCAAAGCCGTTTTAACTCAAAAAGAACCAATTACTTCAGTGATAAATTAAAACTAATTTTAACAGTCAATTCACGCTACTGATGCTCATATTTTAAGCATTGATGACGTGAATTTTTTTGTTTGACGACTTGCTTTTTAATTTGAATCTAACAAAATTGTTAGACTGTCTGTAATTGTCTATTTGAAACATAAGACTTAAAATAATGTTGTTCTAATAAAAGAAAGAACTATCATTTTCATGTAAAAACTAAATGATTATTGTATGCTTTTAGCGTATTGACAATTCATATGAAAAATTGAATTGAATTATATTTCAAATGTGATTATAATGAATTGTAAAACTAAAATATAAAATGAGCAATGTATATTTAATTTATCGATTCATCATGTGTAGAAACTTCTAAACACGAGACATTGATATATGATTAAAGAGAATGTTTACGATTATTTATACTATAAGTTTGAGAGGTGCTATATGAAGCTTAAAGGGAAAGAAACTTCCAATAACAAGCATTTTGAAAAAATGAAGCCTTACTTAATTACACTATTATACTTAGCTATTTTTATAGCTTTATATTTAATCTATGGTAGTGGCGATACACATAATAACTTCATTTATAATGAGTTCTAATGAGGGAGAGTAATTATGGCAGATATTATTAAAATTTTAAACCACTTCGTTAAAGCACAACCGGAAGCGATAGCGGTTAGACATACGAATGATGAGTTAACTTACAAAGAGTTAGATGAAGCCTCTAGTAAATTAGCACATCAATTACAAGATAGTAAGAAACCTATGATTTTGTACGGACACATGTCTCCATACATGATTGTTGGTATGATTGGAGCAATAAAAGCTGGTTGTGGTTATGTACCTATCGACACATCAGTTCCAAAAGAACGTGTGAATATGATTATTAATAAAGTACAACCAGAAATGATTTTTAATACTGAAGATGAAACTTTGGATCAAACGGATGCACAAGTTATTTCTAATAAAGATGTTCAACAATCACAAAATCCCGTTGTATTTGACAGCCAAATGAAAAGTAATGATATTGTGTACACAATTTTTACATCTGGTTCAACAGGAGAGCCTAAAGGTGTGCAAATTGAGTATGCGAGTTTAATTGAATTTGCAGAGTGGATAGTATCATTAAATAAAGCTGGAAATGGTAAAGAATGGTTAAACCAAGCACCATTTTCATTCGATTTGTCAGTAATGGCTATATATCCTTGTTTAACTTCAGGTGGTACATTAAACCTTGTTGATAAAGATATGATTAAAAAGCCTAAATTATTGAATGAAATGTTAGTGAATACACCAATGAATGTGTGGGTATCTACACCATCATTTATCGAAATGTGCCTATTGTTACCTAATTTAAATGAGGAACAATATGGTAGTTTAAATCAGTTCTTCTTCTGTGGAGAGATATTACCGCATAGAACTGCGAAAGCTTTAATAAGTAGATACCCTAATGCTACAATTTATAATACGTATGGTCCAACTGAAGCTACAGTAGCTGTCACAAGTATTCAAATTACTGAGGACATTCTTAATCAATACAATCCTTTACCAGTGGGAGTTACAAGACCTGGAACGACGTTTTCAACAACGGATGAGGGCGAGTTAGTTATTGAAGGTCAAAGTGTAAGTTTAGGTTATCTTAAGAATGAAGAGAAAACTTCAGCAGTATTTAACTTTGAAGATGGTACAAGAACATATCATACTGGTGACAAAGCTAGAGAAGAGAACGGATTATGGTTTATCCAAGGACGTATCGATTTCCAAATTAAATTAAACGGTTATCGAATGGAATTAGAAGAAATTGAAACACAATTACGTCAGTCACAATATGTAAAAGAAACTATCGTTGTTCCAGTTTATAAAAATGGTAAAGTTGTTCATTTAATTGGTGCAGTAGTACCTACTGAGACCGTTAAAGATGACTTGGAAATGACAATGAACATCAAACACGAACTGAAATCACGCTTACCAGAATATATGATTCCGAGAAAGTTCGAATGGATGGAACAATTACCACTTACATCAAATGGTAAATTAGATCGTAAAAAAGCAGCAGAGGTTGTAAACGGATGATTCCTTATGGCACGTTTACCTTCTTCTTAATTGCGTTTATCGTACTTATACCTGTGATTATACTCGGATTTTTAGGTAAGCGAAGTTACATTTACAATGGTATAAGTACTGTGTTTATGATTGTACTAATATTTTCATCTGACAAACATAATCTGTTTGGGCAAAAGTATTTAAGTGCCCAACTGTTTTGTTTCATTATTTATGTGATATGGCAAGTTGCACTGATAATGTTTTACTATAAGTCACGCCAGACAAATAATACCTTTGCTAAATTTGCAACGATATTGTTATTATCCATTTTACCTTTAGCAATTGTAAAGATATTACAAAGTACATGGTTAGGCGGACATCAAATTCATTTTCATGAAAGTAAATTAATTGAATTTGTAGGGTTCTTAGGAATTTCTTATGTTACCTTTAAGAGTGTGCAATTAATCATGGTGATTCGTGATGGTTCAATTAAGGAAATTAAAGTTTGGAAGTTAATCCAATTTATATCATTCTTCCCAACAATTTCTTCAGGACCGATTGATAGATATAAACGTTTTGCAAAAAATGATAAAAAAGTACCTACAGGTGGAGAGTACAGAGAACTTGTACTTAAAGCGATTCATATGATTATGTTAGGTTTCTTATATAAATATATTATTGCGTACTTAATTCAAACTTATGCTGTTAACCCATTACAATTGAATTTACATGGATTTACGCATATGTGGTTATATATGTATGCATATAGCTTTTACCTATTCTTTGACTTTGCAGGTTACAGTTTATTTGCCGTTGCAGTCAGTTATTTATATGGTATTAAAACACCACCTAACTTTAAACAACCATTTAAAGCTAAAAATATTAAAGACTTCTGGAATAGATGGCATATGACTTTATCTTTCTGGTTTAGAGATTGTATCTATATGAGATCATTATTCTACATGTCTCACAAGAAGTTATTAAAGAGTCAATTTGCAATGTCTAATGTCGCATTCTTTTTAAACTTCTTTATTATGGGAGTATGGCATGGTCTTGAAGTTTATTACATTATTTATGGTCTATATCACGCAGCGCTATTTATTGGTTATGGTTACTATGAACGCTGGCGTAAAAAGCATCCACCACGTTGGCAAAATGGTTTTACAACAGCTTTGAGTATTATTATCACATTCCATTTTGTAACATTCGGATTCTTAATTTTCTCAGGTAAATTTATTTAATAAAGGAGTAATTAATTATGGAATTTAGAGAACAAGTATTAGATTTATTAGCAGATGTAGCTGAAAATGATATTGTAAAAGAAAATCCAGATGTAGAAATCTTTGAAGAAGGTATCATTGATTCATTTCAAACTGTAGGTTTACTTTTAGAAATTCAAAATAAATTAGATATTGAAGTATCAATCATGGACTTTGATAGAGATGAGTGGGCAACTCCTAATAAAATCGTAGAAGCATTAGAAGAATTACGATGAAACTGAAACCATTTTTACCTATTCTAATCAGTGGCGTTATATTTGTTATATTTGTATTGTTACCAGCAAGTTGGTTTACAGGACTTGTAACAAATAAAACGTTATCTGATAACAGAATCTCTTTAACTGATCAAGTTTTAAAAGGCACGCTCATTCAAAATAAACTTTTTGAGTCAGATAACTACTATCCAATTTATGGTTCAAGTGAGCTTGGAAAAGACGATCCTTTTAATCCAGCGACTGCTTTAAATAAAAATAATTCGTGTAGACAACCATTCTTAATTGGTACAGGTGGTTCAACAGATTTAATTAATGCAGTTGAACTTGCAGCCCAATATGATAATTTAAAAGGAAAGAAATTTACATTTATTATTTCTCCTCAATGGTTTACAAATCATGGTTTAACTAATCAAAACTTTGATGCTCGTATGTCTCAAACTCAAATTAACCAAATGTTTAATCAAAAGGATATGCCAGTTGACTTAAAGAATAGTTACGCTCAAAGATTACTACAGTTTCCGCATACTCATAATAAGCCTTATCTTAGAGAGCAAGCAAAACATCCTGGAAATGTTACAGGTAACTACATTTCTGCATTTAAAGAAAATCAATTAACAAAAATTGAAGCTATTAAATCTCTATTCTCATTCACTAAACCTCCTTTAGCGCATGTTAAACCTGCGACGAGTGAAGATGCATCATGGGGTGAGATGAAACATAAAGCTGTTGATATTGGTAAAGCTAATACTAAATATAACAAGTTTGATATTAGAGATCCTTATTGGAAATTAATTAAAGAAAATAAACGTAAAGTGAAACGTGATTATGAATTCAACGTTAATTCTCCAGAGTTTCAAGACTTAAAGTTATTAGTCCAAACACTCCACGCAGCGGGTGCTGATGTGCAATATATTAGCATTCCGTCTAACGGAAGATGGTATGATCATATCGGTATTAAGAAAGATAGACGTGAAGCAGTGTATAAAAAAATTCATTCCACTGTAGTTGATAATGGTGGCAAAATTTATGACATGACTAACAAAGATTATGAGAAATATGTGATTAGTGATGCCGTTCATATCGGTTGGAAAGGTTGGGTATATGTAGACCAACAAATCGCTAGACATATGGATGGTCATGATCCTAAAAATCATAAAGTTGATTATTCTAAAAATAAACCACCACACAAGCACCACAAAGCCCATAAACATAATAAAAATCGAGAACATCAAGAATAGATAAAGACCAGTCGCTATATAAAGTGACTGGTCTTTATTATATATACACGACATTTAAATGAATACAATTAAAAAAGCCAGTACTTATAAAGTACTGACTCAGAATTCCCCATATATAAAATTGTTAAAATACTTGTTCTACTTCTATAACGCCTGGGACTTCTTCGTGAAGTGCACGTTCAATACCAGCTTTTAAAGTGATTGTAGAACTAGGACATGTACCGCAAGCACCATGTAATTGGAGTTTAACGATCCCATCTTCGACGTCTACGAGTGTACAATCGCCACCGTCACGTAATAAAAACGGACGTAAACGTTCAATGACTTCAGCTACTTGATCAAACATTGTAGTATTCTCAGTAGGCATGAGACATGTCTCCTTTCAAGTCATTTATTTCATAATCATTGTTTATACATTATAATAGATTCAGTAACAAAAATCTATAAAACAAGATAGGGGATTTTGATGGTTAAAATAAGTGTTGTCGTGTATGGAGCAGATGTGGCATGTGCAAGTTGTGTGAATGCACCAACTTCTAAAGATACGTATCAGTGGCTCCAACCATTATTAAAGCGAAAGCTTCCTAAACATCATTTTGAGTTTACATATATTGATATTGAAAATGATACTGACAACTTAACTGATCATGATGAGCAGTTTATTGAAAGAATCAATGATGATGAATTATTTTATCCTTTAATCACAATGAATGATGAATACGTCGCTGATGGTTATATCCAAACGAGGCGAGTGACACGATTCATTGAAACCCATTTTAATCATTAATAGTAAAAAGAAGAGTGGGACAGAATTCATATTGAATTCGTTGTCTCACCATGACAACGAAACCCAACTTGCGTTGTCTGTTGAATTTCTGGATGAAATTCTCTTTGTTAGGACCCCATACTATAGTTGAAAAG
>VNIU01000482.1_pt1 | contig 13922 bp, 17 predicted proteins | sample 7248601 | NCBI WGS metagenome assembly VNIU01 (sample SAMN12251564, study PRJNA551026) | human skin metagenome | isolation source: skin samples from healthy patients and patients infected with Netherton Syndrome | host: Homo sapiens | place: France:Paris
ACACAATTGCGTGCTCACCTCTTCTTAAAGCTTCTACCTTTTCAAATCTTAGGGCATCCTCACTATGCACACATATTAAATTGTCTATATCATTCTTATTAAGTAAGATAGGTTTCGTGCATTTCTTTAATATTATTAAAAAATACTAAGGTATACCGTTGATTAATAAGTTGCTTTTTAAAAATACTCAGTAATTGAGACTGCTTCCTTCGTCGATTCAATTTAAAGTATTTAAAGTTTGGAACAGGTAACGGATACCTATGAAAACGTGCAGGAAGTTTAATAATACTTTTAGTGGAAAAAGCATTTAACAAATGACGTGGAGGGGTAGCTGTCATATAAATATGAGTATGCTTACTTTTTGAGGCAAAGACAATCGCTTGTTGTAATTGCGGTCCATTGAAAGCGGAAAAGCATCTACTTCGTCAACAAAAATAGTATCAAAGTGATCTTTAATCTTTAAAACAGAATAATTGATGTACTGTAGCAATGACAAAATGGCCTTTATATTTTTGTGAACTCGATTGATGTAGAGTATCAATTTGCTCATTCATAAAACCTCCTTAATTCGTTGACTAATTTCAATCACGACGTCTACTCTTGATGAGAGTATAGCTACATTATGTCCTTTCTGACGTGCTATTTGAATACCTTCAAACATCATTTCAGTTTTACCTGCACCTGTCACTGCTGCATATAGTAATAAATTTTCAGCACGTTTTATTGCTTTTACAACAGCTTTTGAGGCGTATTGTTGTTGTTCAGAAAGTTGGAAAGGTAATTCGTAATGAGCACTCGAAGGTTGTTGAGCACTTTTAATAATTCGATAGTCAGTGATGCTATCCATTCTTTCTAAATGAATACAACGGCGACAATAAACAATATTTTGTTTCACAAATTCAGAATAGTATTTTATAAAGTATTGACTATCTTAATTACCATATTGGATACAATGATAAAAGTGAGCATTTATCACTACACCTTTAGAAACTCGTGCAATGTGTTCCCCACTTAATTGTATTGAGGGATGAACAAGTTTGCCATAATATTTAATTTGGTATCACTACTTTCAAAAAATAGCCTGAAACATATGAATAAGCAAAATAGTGCTAATACTTTACTGTAAAAACACTACCTTCACTCTTATCATTGCTCTTGACTATCTTATATTGTATTAATTAATATCAATTTTTCTTGGGAAATAACCTAATCCTAAACCACCAGATCCTAAGTGAGAAGCAATAACCGGACCAAACTCACAATACTGAATATGCACATTTGGATGCTCTTCTTCTAATTGTTTTACGAATGACTTACCGTCTTCATTTTTATCTCCATTAATAACAAATACTGTGACTTCCTCTAAGTCTTCAATTTCTTTGAAAATATTAATTTCTAGAGATTTAAGCGCACGTTTTTTAGTACGTACCTTCTCTTTTGGATATATTTTTCCATCTTTTTCAAAGTAGAGAACGGGTTTCATCTTTAATAAAGTCCCGACCCAAGCTTGTACTCCAGTAATACGACCACTTTTTTGTAAATTTTTTAAATCATCTACAATAAGGTACGCACCTATCTGTTCTCTAACTCCTGTTAATTCATGAATGATATCATCAGGCGTACGTCCTTGTTCAATTAACTGACTAGCATAGATTGCAAAGCTACCTTCAATCATTGCAGCGAGTCGTGTATCAAATGTATGCACGTTCACACCCTCAACCATTTCGCCAGCTTGTGTTGCGGATGGGTAACTTCCACTAATACCACTAGATAAATTGATGACTATAATATCAGTGTATCCTTGGTCTCTTAACTTCTCGTAATTTTCAATCCATTCACCAATTGCAGGTTGACTAGTGGTAGGAATTGTTTTAGATGACGCTATTTTTTTATAAAAGTCATCGATTGAAAAATCATCACTTTCAGTAAAATTAACGCCATCATCAAAAGTAACACTTAATGAAGCAACGAGTATGTTATATTTATCAATAATATGTTGCGGTAGATAACTTGTAGAATCGGTCATTACTGCAATCTTCATAGTAGTCCTCCTCAAATATACTCATTGCTATGATACAATAATTTTTTGAAAAAGAAAATCTTATTTAAAGGATTTAGACTCTGTAAAGTTATGTGTATAATATTATTATTGAAAATGAACGAAATTGTAGGTGACATAAACAAATGGAAAAAACAATTATTACAATTAAACAAGCCCACTCCATCGAGAATGTGGTTAATAAATCTAGATTTATAGCTTATATAAAACCAGTTTATTCGGAAGACGAAGCTAAATCATTTATAGACGAAATCAAAACACAACATAAAGATGCTACCCACAATTGTTCCGCATATACCGTAGGTCCTGAAATGAACATTCAAAAAGCAAATGATGATGGTGAACCGAACGGTACTGCTGGTGTGCCAATGTTAGAAATATTGAAAAAACTTGAGATACATAATGCTTGCGTTGTTGTTACGAGGTATTTTGGAGGTATTAAATTAGGTGGCGGTGGCTTAATAAGAGCATATAGCAGTGCTGTCAGAGACGTTATCTATGATATTGGGAGAGTTGAACTACGTCCAGCCATACCTGTCACTGTCACATTAAATTATGATCAAACAGGTAAATTTGAATACGAATTGGTATCTACTACTTATTTATTAAGAGATCAGTTTTATACTGATAAAGTAAGTTACCGAATAGATGTCGTCAAAGATGAATATGAAAATTTTATCAATTTTTTAAGCCGTATAACTTCAGGCAACTATGAATTAAATGAAGAAGAGTCTAAATTATTACCATTTGATATTTCTACGAATTAAGTCTTAAATCAAATATAAACTTAAAATTACACTGAATTTAGGACATATCCACCCTAGGTCATCAGATTAGTGATATTAATTAAATTGTGAGACAGTGCATTTATTTTCCAAACTATATTAGTATAAAATTATTTTTAGATGAGTAATATTTATGATCGAAGGTCTGAAATTACTGTGCTTATCTAAGAGCGAGGTTAATAAAGCACCTCAAAAACAAAAGGTCATTTAATATGAATAGATAAGTAGCAGTAAAAATGATTTTTAATTAAAATCACCTTACTGCTACTTTTCTGAGGAATTATGCTCCAATCTCTTATTATTGCGAATGAATGTCCAAGACTCAATATAGTACTTTTGCTATATCTTATGATTTTGGATGCTGTTGTTCATCATAGTGATGTTGTTTATGATCATCCTTTTTAGTAATTAAATTTAAAATTGGTCGATAACTATCGTCAATTAGACCAGTAAATTCAACGATTAATTCAATTGTAAACACAATAAGAATAAACATCATTAGAGCACCAAGCGGCTGAGATAAATAAAGAATAACACTTGATAGACTAAACATAATTGCTATAGCATAAATCAACAACACCGTTTGTCTATGCGTATAACCCAATGCTAATAATTTATGGTGTAGATGCGATTTGTCAGCTTGCATGATATGTTGACCATTTTTCATACGACGGATCATTGCAAATAACGTATCAATGAATGGCACTGCTAAAATAACTATAGGGAAGAATAAGGCAATAAATGTAATATTCTTGAAACCTAATAAAGATAAAAATCCTATTATAAACCCAATCATTAATGCTCCGCTATCACCCAAGAAAATTTTAGCTGGATGAAAATTATAAAATAAAAATCCTAAAAGTGAACCTAAAAGTACGCAACAAATCATAATAATAAAGATATTGGCTTGTAAAATGGCAATAAATCCTATGGTCATTAGTCCAATTGCTGACACTCCTGATGCAAGACCATCTAAACCATCTATTAAATTAATTGCGTTAGTTATAGCTACAATCCAAATCACTGTTATCGGTATACTTAATATTCCAAAATGAATGGTTGGACCCATAGGTAAAGAAATAAAGTCAATCGTAATGCCATATAAAGTTACAATTAAAGCTGCAACGATTTGTCCTGCAAGTTTCATATAAGGTTTTAAATCATAAATGTCATCTATTAACCCAACCATGTACATCACAATTGCTCCCAAAATAAGTGGCTTAATTTCACGTTCAATAGGATGACCTAACCATATTCCTATTATAAATGAGAATAATATGACTGTTCCTCCCATTACAGAAATAGGTTTAGTATGTACTTTTCTAAAATTAGGTCGATCTACCAAGTCTAATTTTTTAGATACAGCAATAATAATGGGTGTAATTATTAAACTGACTATCATAGTTAATGCAATAAGTAGTAGTGTATACATCAGTTCACCTTCATTAAATAAGTTATCAATACTGTTAAATCTGTCATTACATTCTCTTTTTACATTGATCACATACCTTTAATTTAATTTCATTATGAGTTTATATAATAATTATACAAATTGTCGTTTAAAGAGAAAGCTTTTATTTGTAAAATTTCAACTCGAATGTTCGAAATATTCTTTCCAATCATTCACCTAATATTTAGTATTTATTAATGACCGTTTCTTAAAAATTGTCATCTCCGTAGTCCTCTTTATCGGTATACATTTTTTCTATCATACCATTTAAGAAACTATTTTAACATCAAATACCATTGTTTGTATCGATTTTTCTATTACTATGTGATGACAAATTATAAGTTTTCACTTACAATAGCTGATGGTTAATGAAGGAGTCGGTTTAGAAATGTTTGAAGCAATCATATATAACATATCTGTCATGGTTGCAGGTATATATTTATTTCACAGACTACAGTATTCTGAGAATAAAAGAATGATTTTCTCTAAAGAATACGTAACAGTTTTAATGACACTCGTTTCTTTACTCTTAGCTGCATACCCTATTCCATTTCAAAATGCATATCTCGTCCACTTAACATTTGTACCATTGTTATTTTTAGGGCGATATACAAATATGATTTACACATTAGCTTCTGCTTTTATAGTTAGCTTAGTAGATGTATTTATCTTTGGAAATTCAATTATTTATGGCATTACTTTAGTAGTGATTGCGGGTATTGTTAGTGCAATAGGACCATTTTTAAAGCAAAATGATATCATTTCCTTACTTATTTTAAATCTAATAAGTATCATTATATTGTTATTCCTTGCGTTATTTAGCCCTATTTATGACTTGATTGAGATACTAGTGTTAATTCCTATCTCTTTCACCATAACAATTGCATCTGCTATTACTTTTGTAGATATTTGGCATTTCTTTTCATTAGTTAATCGCTATGAAAATGAAGATAAGTATGATTATCTTACAGGTTTAGGTAACGTTAAAGAATTTGATAGACACTTGAATGACGTTTCAAGTAAAGCTGAAGAAAAAAATCAAAGTTTAGCACTACTACTTATTGATATTGATGGTTTTAAAGATGTAAATGACAATTACTCACACCAATCAGGCGATGCTGTACTTAAACAAATGTCACAGCTTTTAAAAAATTATGTGCCAAATCAATTTAAAATATTCAGAAATGGTGGCGAGGAATTTTCTGTTATTATTAGAAATTACACATTAGATCAAAGTGTTAAATTAGCAGAAAATATACGATCTGGTGTTGAAAAATCATCTTTCCATTTACCTAATAAAGAAGTTATTAAACTTTCTGTATCTATCGGCGTTGGCTACCTAACACAAGATGATCGTAAATCTCAACGTAAAGTGTTTAAAGATGCTGATGATATGGTACATGTTGCTAAAAGTGAAGGACGAAATAAAGTCATGTTTAACCCTATTGTTAAATTATAAAGTAAGGAATCTAACTGCTATCATTAATGTATAATTAATCACTTTTTGATTACGTTACATTAACGTATAGCAGTTTTTTACTTATTTAAATATTTATTTTCAATAATCATTCAATATTATCTTTTGTCAAAATAATAATGTCTATTGAAAGTTAAGTAATCAAGTTGTAAACTTCAATTGTTCATAAAAATAAAATTGTTATTGGAGGTGAAGTGGGATGTCTGATTCAATCACTATCATTGATGAGAATAAGGTGATTGAGGTGGTTTTAATTTCTGGTCGCATCCTAGTAGAAGCGGGTGCTGAAACGTATCGTGTTGAAGATACCATGAATCGTATCGCATACAGTTATGGCTTACATGATACATATAGTTTTGTAACATCGACAGCAATTATTTTTTCATTAAACGATCGTACGAGTACAAGGCTTGTTCGAATCCGTGAACGTACAACAGACTTAAAAAAAATTGCTTTAACTAATAGTCTCTCGCGTAAAATTTCTAGCAATCAACTTACTATAGATGAAGCCAAAAGTGAGTTACTTCATCTTAAACGTGCATCTCTTCAATATTCTTTCTTAATGAATTTACTTGCTGCATTCATTGCATGTGGTTTTTTCCTGTTCATGTTCGGAGGCGTCGCATCTGACGCATGGATTGCTTGTATCACCGGAGGTGCTGCATTTTTAACTTTTAGTTTTGTTCAAAAATATATTCAAATTAAATTCTTTTCTGAATTTGTAGCATCCGCTGTCGTGATTAGTATTGCGGCAATTTTTACTAAACTCGGAATCGCTAAGAACCAAGATATCATTACCATCGCTAGTGTTATGCCACTGGTACCTGGAATCTTAATTACCAACGCGATAAGAGATTTATTAGCAGGCGAATTATTGGCTGGTATGTCCCGTGGCGTTGAGGCTGCACTTACTGCATTTGCTATCGGTGCCGGTGTCGCAATTGTATTACTATTATTATAAGAAAGGCTGTTCAAAATGTCCATTTATTTAATACACTTTATCATTAGTTTCATTGCCACAGTCCTTTTTTCAATTATTTGCAATGCACCTAAAAAGCTACTACTAGCGTGTGGTTTTGTAGGCGCAGTAGCATGGACGATTTACCAAATGACTGTAGTATTGGACTTAGGTAAGGTAGGCGCTTCTTTCTTAGGAAGTTTAATCTTGGGACTAATGAGTCATACTATGAGCAGACAATATAAACAACCTGTAATCATTTTTATAGTTCCAGGAATTATACCTTTAGTACCTGGTGGTGCAGCCTATGAAGCAACTCGTTTTTTAGTATCAAATCAATATACTAATGCTGTTAATACTTTTCTAGAGGTAACACTTATTTCAGGTGCGATTGCATTCGGTATACTCGTATCTGAAATCGTCTACTTTATCTATACACGTATTAAACATCAATATGGTAAAATTAAAGGTAAAACTTATAAAAAATCCTATAACATGAATAATAGAGTATAACTATAAGGGGGATGTCTTCTTATGAAACAACAAATTATCGACAGATTAACAAGATATGTAAAAATTGATACTCAATCAGACCCAGAATCTCAATCTACGCCATCTACAAGTAAGCAATGGGATTTACTGCGCTTACTAGAAAGTGAACTTCAAGAGCTTGGACTTACGACTGATGTAGATGAGTATGGCTATTTATTTGCAACTTTAGAGAGTAATATTGAAAATCACGTGCCTACGGTTGGTTTTTTAGCACACGTTGATACATCACCTGATTTTAATACTTCAAATGTCAACCCGCATATTATCGATAATTATGATGGACAAGCTATCAAACTCGGTGAAACAAACCGCATACTCCACCCAGATGTCTTTCCAGAATTAAAGCAAAATGTCGGTCATACACTAATGATTACTGATGGCACTTCATTATTAGGTGCTGATGATAAAGCTGGAGTTGTAGAGATTATGGAGGGACTCAAATATTTAATTGAACACCCTGAAATTAGTCATGGCCCGATTCGAGTCGGTTTTACTCCTGATGAAGAAATTGGAAGAGGTCCTCATAAATTTGATGTAGCACGTTTCAATGCTGACTTTGCTTACACAATGGATGGAAGTCAATTTGGTGAACTTCAGTTTGAAAGCTTTAATGCTGCTGAAGCTACTGTCACATGTCACGGTGTTAATGTTCATCCCGGTTCTGCTAAAAATGCTATGGTCAATGCTATTAGCCTAGGCCAACAATTTAACAGTTTGCTACCTGCTCAAGAAGTCCCTGAACGTACTGAAGGTTATGAAGGCTTTTATCATATAATGAAATTTGAGGGTAATGTTGAAAAAGCAACACTTCAATATATTATTCGTGATCATGATAGACAGCAATTTGATATAAGAAAAAAACGTATATTGGAAATTCGTGATGATATCAATAATCACTTTGGAGATAATCCAATTAAAGTAGATATACACGACCAATACTATAATATGGCAGAAAAAATTAAGCCTCTCCCACATATTATTGATATCCCTAAGCGCGTTTTTGCCCGTTTAAATATTGAGCCTAATACAGAACCTATTCGAGGTGGTACTGATGGCTCCCAATTATCATTTATGGACTTACCTACACCTAATATCTTTACAGGTTGTGGCAACTTCCATGGTCCATTTGAATATGCATCTATCGATGTTATGGAAAAAGCAGTTCAAGTTGTCGTTGGTATCGCTGAAGAAGTAGCTAAAAAATATGATTCATAAAACATAATAAAAAGAAACCATTGTAAGTATATACTAGATGTACTTACGATGGCTTTTACATATTCTTTCAAATAATTAAGTTAAAAATTAAAGTTGGTTTTTAATAGCTTGAGTGCTTGCACAGTATAGCGTCTAATTTGAATACCCATTTTAAAATCAGTATATGTTTCAGGCATATCAATAAAAGTATTAAACATTGCTGTCACTTTTTGCGATTCAAATAAATCAAATTTATCACTTGTAGCACAAATTGCAATAGAAGGCTTGTGATGTTTTTGTGCTAAATCAGCAATACGTAAAGTCGTCGTTTCAAGAATTTGATCGTTTTCCTTTAAACCTTCTCCAAAAATAATTAAATCTGCTTGCTGGATTAAATGCTCTAAATGAGTGATTTGATTGACTAACTCATGGCTTGTTAAAATTTCAGCTTGATATAAGCTGTGTAATACAGCGGCTATACCACCTCCGGCACCACCACGTTCGATTGGTCCCATTGCCAATTTAAGTTCACTTTTAAATAATTCACTAAAATACCAAATTAAATTATCGATTTCAGCAGCTTCATTGTACGTTATACCATATGTTTTATATGTTTGCATGATTTCACTTTGCTTACCATATAAACGACTAGAAAAATCTGACATAAGTTGAATATGAGCATCTGACAGTTTAGGGTGTATTCCCGACAAATCAATGCGTCTAATATATTTAATTAAGTAAGCACCTTTACTCACATCAACAATTTGCGCCTCATCGTCATAAAATTTTGCACCCAGAGCTTGAAGCATGCCTGCCCCACCGTCAAAGCTATCAATGCCTCCAAGTGAAATGACAATATGTTGCGCATGATTGTCTAACGATGTTTTTATGATTTCACCTAATCCATAACTTGAGTGTTGTTCAATAGGCTTGTCACCATTTAAAAACAAGTTACCTTCAATAACAGTCATACCGCATTCTGTCTGACCATACACCGCTTCAACCTTATTCATATCAGTATCATGAACAGTCACGCGATACTTACTTCCTGATTGCCAAAGAAATACCGAATCCATTAATTCATGACGTCCGTTAAATAACGGAACTTGTACAATATCTGCGTGTTCAATTTGACTCGCTACCGCTTCCTCAACATATCTATTCGCTTGATAACTAGAAATAATTCCATTGAACTCATCCATGGCTACTAAAACTTTCATTGTCTTAACCACCTTATATTTTTCTCTTTAACAATAATGAATTTTTTACTAAATAAATAATAATGATAAGTCATTTTTTAGATTGGGACTCATCTCGACTAATTATATAATATTAATAGATGTTTTTAAGTTAACAACTTACTCATTACCACATTATACATACATTCATTAAAATTTTCATAGCATACGAAAAGCTTGCCACAAATCGTCTTTTACTGACATCTATGACAAGCTGTGTTTAAATTTTAAGTTTTAAATTATTCCTCAGCTTGAGCAAGTTGAGAAACGTTAATATCATCATGATCGGCATTCCACTTCATTTCACCGTCTACAAAGTAGAAGGCTTGTGGAGATTCATGTTTTACATTTGTTTTTTCTGCAATATAGTCCGATAATTTACGTTCTTGTTGAATGATTAAATAATAACCATCAATATCTCTTTCATATAAAAACTTATTGAATTGATCATACGCATTTGCAGAAATTGGACAAGTTTCACTGTGTTTTAATACAAAAACATATTTGTTTTCTTCTAAGACTTGTTCAAACTGGTCAATTGAACTCAGCTTAATAGCCATTCTATTCACCTCTAAAAATAATTATCACATATATAAGCATATGCGTGATATTCATATCCCAAAATCATATCAGTGGGTACAATTATACACACTCTTCTGTGTAATGTTAACCATCAATTTTTATTTTATTCAAATACCATCTAATTAACATTTTGTTTTAACTGTTTAAAATCTCTATTAAATGATTTATCCATTTTAGAGATATCTTTTCCTTCTTTTGGCAATTGATTAACATCAATTTTAGATAATTTTTCACTCACTTTAATTGTATCTACTCTTGTATCATAATAGTTTTGTAAACTGTAATACATCTCTATAGCATTTTTTCTAGCATTATCGACATTTTGATCAGAGATATTTGTTTGGTTAATTTCGGTAATTTGCTTTTCTATAAGTGGTGAAATATGATTTTTAATTGCTTCTTGTGCCGAATCAGAATTCGTTGTTGAAGAATCTAAATACTTTTTCGCAGTTGCTTTTAACTGTTTATTGTTATCTTCTAATTTAGATTTTAATTGATTCGCATCATCCCGGTTTGTCGCTTTATTAATATCAGATTCGACTTCTGATCTATTCTTTTCAAATAGCTTCGTATAATCTAAGATATCTTCGTTATCTTTTATAGAACGATTACATAAATCAACAAATAATTTTAAATCTTTAATTGATGCTTCTTTGTCCTTGACAGTATTTAAGTATTTGGCTCTTAAATCTCTAACTTCATTTGTTTTAGCTGGTAAATGTTTTGTTGAGTTTTTATATTTTTTAAATTCCGGCATCAAATAGTTATTAATATCCTTTTGAAGTGCAATAAATTCCTTTTTATTTTTATCAGTTGTATCAGTTTTACTTAAATTATCCAATTCTTTTAAATGTATTTTATCCATAATTTCTTCTACATTTTTTTGTTTCTGTTTTACGTCTTTATATGTATTAGAAAAATCATGAAAATCCTTTTTAGTTTCATTACCGCAAGCAGTCAAAGCTAACGTAAAAGTAACAATTAATGTGATAAATAGTAATTTCTTCATATTTGCACTCCTTATCACTAAACATTATACATAAACGTATTTATTATGAAAATAAATTATGTTATAGTATGGTGGATTTTATTGTGAAAAATTATCAAAATGTTTTAAGGAGTTTCACATGTACCCATATGTCCAACCATTAATCCAAAAAAAAAGCTATAGAACCTTTTATTAAAGAGTATGAAAATATTAAAAACGTTTTATTTAATTTGTTAGATTCTCCAGTGAAATATACTCAACATATTGGTGGAACTCGTCATTTCAATTATGACACTGAGCCAATTATAGATATTCTCGTAGGTGTCAATAATTTACATGACATCACATCCTTAGATGAAAAACGTTTAAAGTATGCTGGATTCTATCGCTTGCATTACTCCTATAATAAAAAAGTAGTCATGGCTCGTTTCAATAACTTGCATGACTTAAAACAAGAGGTACGACTACATATCATTCAATTAAACACACCAATTTTTAGACAGTATCAAAATATAGATAATTTATTATCCAATGATAACAATATCGCACAACGCTTTTTAGCTAAGAAAAAAAGTATTTTAGAACATGTACAATACATTCGTGCGTATGAGAATCAGAAACAAAGTTTTTTCGAAAAACTTAATAAGCAATCAAGTTAATTTGGTTTTTCATAACTATTATTAAACAGAGTCACACTTAAAGTATATATAATGGTTATTTAATATATTCAAATTTCGCAAATAACTTTTAAAGTTGATATAATAATAGTGATATTAAGAAGATGAGAAAGGATGTTCAAAACGTTGAATAAAAACGACATCTTAAGCGAATTAAAATCAATTATCCCTAGTGATATTATTAAAGTAGATGAGCCTCTTAAACGTTACACTTATACAGAAACTGGCGGAGAGGCAGATTTCTATTTATCACCTACTAAAAATGAAGAAGTACAAGCTATTGTAAAATTTGCATACGAAAATGAAATACCTGTTACATATTTAGGTAATGGATCAAATATTATTATTCGTGAAGGCGGTATTCGAGGTATCGTTTTAAGTTTACTTTCACTTAATCACATTAAAGCTTCTGGTGATGTCATTATTGCGGGAAGTGGCGCTGCCATTATTGATGTTTCAAGAATTGCGCGTGATCATGTTTTGACTGGTCTAGAATTCGCTTGTGGCATACCTGGCTCGATTGGTGGCGCTGTGTTTATGAATGCAGGCGCTTATGGTGGAGAAATTAAAGATTGCATCGATTACGCTTTATGTGTAAACGAAAAAGGAGAATTGTTAAAACTCACTACCGAAGAATTAGGGCTCGATTATCGCAATAGTATTGTACAAAAAAAACATCTAGTAGTATTGGAAGCAGCTTTCACATTAGAACCTGGACAACTAAAGGATATACAAGCTAAAATGGACGATTTAACAAAACGTCGTGAATCTAAACAGCCTTTGGAATTCCCATCTTGTGGTAGTGTATTCCAACGACCACCAGGTCACTTTGCAGGTAAGCTAATCCAAGATTCTGATTTACAAGGACATCGAATTGGTGGGGTGGAGGTATCAACTAAACATGCTGGTTTTATGGTTAATGTCGATAATGGTACTGCCACAGATTATGAAAACTTAATTCATCACGTACAAAAAACAGTGAAAGAAAAATTCGATGTGGAGTTAAACACAGAAGTACGCATTATTGGTGAACATCCTAAAGACTAATCTCATCAAGGAGGTACTTCTTATGGCAAAGGTATATGGTTCATTCATTGATAAAGATACTATATGTAAACATTACCATTCACCTTCAGATATTATAGCTATCAAATTCAAATGCTGTAATAAATATTATCCTTGTTATAAATGTCACAATGAACATAAGTCTCATCCAATACAAAGATGGGCTGAAGATGAATTTGATGAAAAGGCTATTATGTGTCAGTATGAAATGAGTATTTATGATTATATGATGTTCGAAAGATGCCCACCCTGTGGAGCCCAATTTAATAGTAGATGTAAATTTTCACTACCATTTATACTTCGAAGTATAGAAAAATATGCTGATACGTTTATTATAGTATGATAGCTACTAAACTGAATTTCATAAAAAATCAGTTTAGTCGCTCTTTTTATATCAATGGTCCACTCACTTATTTAAAATTTAAAACTTTCGTTCAATCTTATTTTCTCTTTTTATAAAATTATTTTTCAAATTGATGAATTACTTTATTTAATTCATTAATTTGTTTGATAGTAGTTGTTGAAAAACCAGAAGAGAAGTACCATAGTTTTGGACCTAATTCATAAACATTTTTATTTCTAATTGCTTTTACATTTTTAATAACTTTATTTTTTAGAACTTGATTAATTGTTGATTTACCACCTACAACTGAAACCACGATCCATAGCTAATATAACATCCGGGTTTTGTTTGTTAATATATTCATTATTTATGTTTTGAACATGCAGACTATTGCTTACCTTTTTATCAACAGGTTTAAACCCTAATAAGTCAAATAATAAACCACCAAATCGTCCTCCTGGGCCTTACGTTGATAATTCACCTTCATTTACCAATAAGTACATTACTTTCTTATCAAAGCTTTTAGTTTTATCTTTCATTTCAGAAATCTTTTT